>Ga0308012_10000011_pt1 | contig 141710 bp, 140 predicted proteins | sample Neamet179_FD_203133 | JGI IMG/M metagenome (GOLD analysis project Ga0308012, IMG submission 203133) | Marine microbial communities from water near the shore, Antarctic Ocean - #179 | ecosystem: Environmental > Aquatic > Marine > Unclassified | place: Southern Ocean | collected 2014-07-25 | reverse complement strand
ACGTGCGATACCATCACCTACTTGTAAAACAGTTCCTACTTCATTTAAAGTAGCTTTTGTTTCAAAATTTGTTAACTGTTGTTTTAAAATTGCTGATACTTCAGCTGGTTTAATACTTGCCATCTTTTTTTCGATTTTAGCTTTTCGCTTTGGGCTCGTCGCTATTTACTTTAATTTACTACAACTATTGGCTAAATGCCAAAAGCGAGTAGCTTTTTAAATTTTTGGAATGTACTGACTGTTGTCAAATTCCTTTCTTAATTCGTTCAAATAATTAGAGATACTTGCGTCATATTGCACATCTCCAACACGTAAAATAAAACCTCCTAAAATAGCAGGATTTATAATGTTTTCTAAATTTGCTTTCTTACCTGTTAATGCTACAACTTTATCTAAAACTAGCTTTTCTACCTCTGCTGTTAATGCAATTGCAGTAGTAACTGTTGCAACTTGCGTATGCTTTAAAAAATCATACACAATTGCATATTTAGATGCAATAGATTTTAACATTGCAATTCTCTTGTTGTCTTGTAATAAATGAAACAAACCTAGTGTAATGGTATTTACTTTGCCTTCAAACAATGCGTTTAACACATTCATCTTATCTACTGCTTTTACAATAGGGCTATTTAACATTACTGCTAAGTCTTTATTCTCTGCAATGATGTTAGATATAAATAACATATCATCATTTACTGCAGTTTCAGACTCTGTATCTTTTGCAAGATTTAAGATTGCTTTGGCGTAACGTAATGCTGCTCTTGCGTCTTTCATTTATACTTAGTTTAAAGTAACATCTTTTAAGATTCCTTCAACTAAATCTAGTTGATCTTTCTTATTAGATAATTCTTTTTTAATAACTGTTTCTGCAATACCAATAGAAAGTTCTGCAACGCTCTTTTTAATTTCTGCTAATGCAGCTTGTTTCTCTTGATTAATAGAAGCTTGCGCTTTCTCTATTAAACCAGCTGTTACTTCTTTAGCGTCTTCTTTTGCAGTTGCAATCATACTGTCTGTAATATTTCTTGCATCTTTCATCATCTCGTCTCTTTCTGCTCTTGCTTCTTTTATCAATCTTTCGTTATCAGATTGTAAGTTTTGCATTTCTTTACGAGCATTTTCTGCAGCAGCTAAAGCGTTTTCAATTCCAGATTCTCTTTCTTCCAAAGAATTTAAAATTGGTTTCCAAGCAAATTTAACCATTAATGCAATTAAAGCCAATAATAAAATTGTTGACACTGCAAATAATCCTGGTGAAAAATCGTTTAATAAAGTTTCCATTCTATAAACTAATTTATTTTTTTATTTCTTTCTGTTTAATTAAAACATACTCTGCAACCAACCGTTGCAGAGGCATGTTTTTTGTTTTTGTTTGGATTATTTCCCTAAGAATAATGCACCAAATGCTAAACCTTCTAATAATGCAGCGATAATAATCATTGCTGTTTGAATTTTCCCTGTCGCTTCTGGCTGACGAGCAATACCTTCCATTGCTTTTCCACCAATTTGACCTAGACCAATTCCTGCTCCGATTACGATTAATCCTGCTCCAATTAAATTGTACATAATAACTGTATTTATATTAAATTAAACAAATTTGTATTAATGAGCCTCAGCATGATCATCTACTGCCATACCAATAAACAATGCAGAAAGCATTGTAAAAATGTACGCTTGTAAAAAAGCTACTAAAACCTCAATTAATGTTATAAAAAATGATAATACTAAAGACAATCCTGTTGCACCAACAACCCCTAAAGATTCTTTAAGTGTAAACATAATTGCAATTAAGCTCATTACCACAATATGACCTGCTGAAATGTTTGCGAACAAACGTACTAATAATGAAAATGGTTTGATAATTAAAGCACCTGCCAATTCTATAATTGCTAAAACTGGACGAATTAACATAGGAACTCCTGGCATCCAAATCATGTGCATCCAATATCCTTTTGTACCACTTACTGTATAAATTACTAATGTAAAAATTGCCAAACAGCCTGTTACAGCTAGTTGCCCTGTTACATTAAAACCTAAAGGAGTTAATCCTGCCAAATTCAAAATCCAAATAAAGAAAAATACCGTTAATAAGTATCCTGTAAACCTTCTGTAGTGTTTTTCACCAATATTTGGTCTTGCTATTTCATCACGAACATATAAAACCAATGGCTCTAAAACTCTACCAAAACCGGTAGGTACTTTCTTCGTTTTGTATTGTCTTGCTAATTTAGAGAACCATAAAAGCATTAACAAACCAATTACTATCAATCCAAAAGCACTTTTAGTAATTGAAAAATCTAATGTTTTGTGAGCGTTTGTTGCATGGTGCGTTTCATCAAAAGAAACCGTTGCAGCATCTGTATCTAATTCGTAAATTTTAGAATGAATCTTCGCGAATTTTAAACCGTTCTTTTCTACAATTAAATGGCCATCATCATTGTGATGAAAAGCAGAAGACATAAAAGTAACTAAACCTTCGCTAGACCATAAAATAACTGGTAACGGAAAACCAACATGCTTTCTCTCTCCTTCATCACTTGTATAAGAAAATAAAGAAAAATCATGTGAGTCTTTTATGTGATGTAGAATATATACTTCCACTTCACTTTTTGTATTCACACGCCCACCATCATTTTGGTCGTCGTGTTTTTTATCAGATTCTGATGCAAAACTAACCGCTGTAAAAAGGGTTATTGCTACTATTGTAAGAAACTTGACTGTTTTTTGTGCAATCCTCATTGTAAAAATACGCTTTCTAAATTCCGCGCAAAGGTATGGAATTATTCAAAAGAACAAACCATTTTTTATTTAATAATTTTTTATTCTTTTTGAATCAGTATTTTCAATACAAAAATTGCTTCTGTTAACAAAAAAATAAAGAGGGGTAAAAACAACGATAATTTTTCTGCCATACTAAATGAAACAACAGTAAACAATGGGGTATAGAAAAATAAGCTAAAGAGAATTAACTTTAAAACAAGTGTACTTAAGTAGATGAAACCCAGTTGTGGAAAAAGTTTATCAACAGTAGAAATTACTCTTAAATTCATACAAATTAGTGCTGAAAAAACAGCATGAAACAAGTATATTTTATCAATAGAAAATGAAAGGTTTAACTCTAAATGTGCCACTAAAAACTGGTGAGAATAGCTTCCTACTAAAAATAAAGAAGTAAAAACTAGAAGGTATTTAAATAAGTCTTTATTCATTAATTTTATTTGCTTGCTTTATTAATGAATACATTGCTAAAAAAATAGCAAATAAGGTAACCACTTCTGTTAAAAAAGTAAGTCCTAATTTTACATCTAACCATTTCCCTAAAAGAAAACCCACATAAATGGTTGCACCCATTTGCAAGCCTGCACCAGATAATTGAAGGGCTTTATTAAGCGGTTTTTTCTGAGGCTTGTTTTGTTGTTTCATTGCTTTTATTCAATTCTTTTAAAGTACCCTTCATTGCACAGGTTGCATTAAATGTTACCCCTGCTTCTACAGATAACTTCCCTACAACAACATCTCCAGAGATGTTTGCTGTTGCGTTTAATGTTAAAATATTTGAAATAGATAGTTGCCCAGAAAACTTGCCCTCTATTTCTGCGTTTGTAGCTTCTATTGTTCCTTTTACAAAACCATCTGCACCAATAATAACCTTCCCTTTTGTTTTTAAAGTTCCCTCTAAAACACCATCTATTCTAAAATCTCCTTCTGAAGTTATTTCACCTACAAATGTAGAATTTTTTGCAATTACATTTCTTTCCATAGTTCTAGATTTAAAATTTTTATTCTCTTGTCTATTCCCTTTATTGTTAAACATAACTATTTGTTTAATTGGTTTAAAATTTCTTTAGCTCTCTTACCTTCCTCCGTATTTGAATAGCTAATTAAAATAAACTCTAATGCTTCTTTGTACGCATTTTTGTCTAAATGTTTTCCTATTGCGTAAGCCTTTAAAAGCTCAAATTTAGGTTTTAGTTTGTAGTTGGCAACTAAGGGTAGCAAGCGGCTTACATTAGCTACTACTTCTTTGTATTGGCCTTTTTTGTAAGCATAATAAAGTTCTTTATAAGAAGCCTCTATCTCGTTTACTTCAATATCTTCTTCAATTTTTTTATTCGGATTTTTTATAATTTGTGCAAACGCTGTATCTGCATATTCTGTAAGAATTACATTCTCATAAATGTTTGCCTTGGCAATTTTACCTAAATCTTTATAAATTTGGTATAAATGCCAATTAATAGGCAATACTAAATCTTTTCTAGGGTTTAAATTTAGAACTCTTTCTAATCTTTTAATAGCTAAAACCTTGTTTTTAAACTGCTCTTTGTAAATAATACCCAACTCATAAAGCGCCTCATTTCTAGATAATTTTAAGGTATCTATTTGCTCTTTTTCTTTAGGAATACTTTCTAAATATGTAACCAAATTATAACGAGTGTCTTCTGTTGAAGTTGCAACACTGTCTTTTTCTAAGCTACCAAAAGTTGCACTTGAAGACCAACGCCAATTATCTTCTAATTTTCTGTCTCCCCAAATTCTTTGAAATTCTGATCTACCAAAACCTAAAGATTGTGAGTTGTAAAAATACCATTTTCCTTTATTTGTACCTTGTAAAGAATTGCTAGAAGTACCCCCAAATGCGATCTGATTTAACCTTAACTGCGCCGCCTCTTCATCTTTCTTCTTTAAATTATCTATATACTTTTGAAAGAATTCTTCTTGTGCTTCAAAAGACATTGCTGCAATTCTTAAAATACTATCATTTGTAGCAACTACCCCCTCAAACTTAATTAAATTAGCTAAGTTTTTATATTTTCTTTTAACCCTTCTAATGCGCAAGTTTAAACTATCTACCGCAACGTTTAAAACACTGTCATAGTAACTACTTGCAAATTTATATTCTGAGGCTTTAAAATACAGGTTCCCAAGATTTTCATAGGTAAAGCTTTTCTGTTTATCTCCTGCACCTTTGGCCTGAATTGATTTATTATAGTACGTTATTGCTAAAGAAGTGCTGTTGTTTTTTTCATGTAAAACACCTACTTGGTAATACAACTGATCTAAATACGGTCTATTCTCTCTGTCTTTTATTAGTTTTTCTAGTCTTGCTAAAATACTCGAGGAAAGTGAATCAGTAAAAGCATTTTTAGCCAATTCTATGTGGGCGTAAATTTTATATTTATGAGGCGCTTTTTTAAATGCGGTTAGCTTGTTGTAAACAGCGGAGGCAGAATCTTTTTTACTTTCATTTGCATACATTTGTCCTAGAACAAACATATTTCTTGCTGCTTGAACCGTGTTTTCTTGAGTTCTAATAGCTAACCTTAAATGCTTTTTTGCTTTTTGCAAACTGTCTGATTGCACGTAAGCCATGGCCAAAGTTGTATTTGCTTGCTCTTTAATCTTGTCTGGAAAATTTGCTTCTAAAGAATCTGTTATAAACAATAAAAGATTCATAGTTTCTATAGCAAATTCTTCATTACCCATTCTAATATTTGCTTTTGCACGCCAAATTTTTGTCTCTGCAATTAAACTTGCATTTGGGTAATTGGCAATTACATAATTAAAAGCCTCTATGGCTGGTACAAATCTTTGAGAATAATAACGAGATTTTCCTAACAACAAGTATGCATCATCTATTTGGCGGTTTCTTTCTGAACCCTTAATGTTCATACCATGCTTCTGAATTGCTTTTACCGCTTTCTCTTCTGCTTTTTCAAAAGGAGTTTGTTCTTTTGAGGCAGCATCTGTTGTTGCATTGTTTTTTTTAAAACCAAAAGCTGGCTTAGATTGTTTATTGCTAAATGTTGGAGCCGCAATTTTACGATCATCAAAAACAATAGCCTCTATTGGTAATTGCTGAAACCAATCATCTTTGTAATTTTGGTTAATGCCCTCTATACCGTCTTTAAAAACCTCTTCCCCATTAAATAAAATGTTAAAATAAGTGGTTAGTGCATGATAATTTCTATTGATAACAGTGTCTTTTTTTACGCTACAAGCGTATATTGTTCCAAAAAGAACAGTAAAAAGAAGTATTTTTTTGATGTGTTTCATAAATAAAAAACTCTTATCTAAAACTAATTTCTTGTGAAAATAGTATAAATAGGAGTGTAAAAATAGTAATAAAATAAGAATAGCCTAGAATGCGCTTAAAAATAATCCTTATTGTTTCTTATTTTAATGAATTCTAATGCAGTAATTTCTTTATTTATTGAAGATTGCCTCATTAAAACAAAAAACGCTAGCACTACAAAGCAAAATAGCTTTCTAGTTCTTTTAAAGTTTCTTCAGATCTTTGAATGTCTTTTACCACAGCACCCTTGTCTAAAACAACAATGCGCTCACAAACCTCGGTTACGTGTGTTAAATCATGACTAGAAACCAATACCGTTACCTCTTTGTTTTCTGTAAGATTTTTAATAATCTGCTTGAGTCTAATTTGTGTTGTTGGGTCTAAATTAGCAAAAGGTTCATCTAAAATAACCACTTCCGGGTTTCCCATTAGGGCAGCTACAATGCCTGCTTTTTTCTGATTCCCTTTGCTTAAATCTCTTAAATATTTTTTCTTGCCAACAATTTCATCATTAAAAAAGTCAGAAAACTGAGCAATAAAAGCGGTAACATCTGCTTTGTTCATCCCTCTTAAATCGCCAATAAACTCGAAATATTCTTCTCCAGTTAAATAACCAATCAAAAAAGATTCGTCTATAAAAGAGCCTGTAAAATTCTTCCAATCTTCGCTTTCACTTACCACAATATTATTGCTGGTAATTAAGCCTGTAGTGGGTCTAATTAAATCTAAAAGTATGTTGAATAATGTTGTTTTTCCTGCACCATTGTTACCTACTAAACCGAAGCTTTGTCCTTTTGGTATTTCAATTTTTTCGACATTTAAAACTACTTCTTTTCCGTATTTTTTTGATATTGTATCTATTGTAATCATTGTGTTTTCTTATAAGTTGAAACTATGCTTCTTTTCCAAAAGCGTTTATCATAATGTATTTGTTTGCAATGTATTTTTTTATGATTGCAGCCATTAATTTTTTATGCAAGGCAATGCCAATAAAGCCTAAAACCCCTAAAGTTATTGTTGCAATTTCAAAACTTACCAACCAATTTATAAGTCCAAAAATTGCCATAGGTAAAATCATTAATGGAAAACCAATTAACCATTGAACAGCACCTGTTCCTTGAAAATTAAAAGCGGCTTTTTCCTCTAAGTTTATTTTCTTTCTGTTAAAAGTTCCTCCAAATAAAATCACGTGAGAGTTTACGCCAACATTATAAATCATAGCAGCAAAATGGACTGCTAAAATGTCCCACCCGAAATATAAATAGGGTATTCCTAAGACGAATAATAGCACAACACTAATAGTCATAATTGTAAACTTAGATTTTAAATAGCGTTCATATTTAAAATTCTGACTCATTAACATATTATAATAACTACTGTCCCAAGCAGGAATAAATTGACCAAAATTAATTAAGAATGTTCCTGTTGAAAACACTCCAACCAAAACACACATTACCTCTATATCTTCATATACTGGGTTTGTATAAAAAATTAAACCATACCCTAAACCTAGCGCTAACATCCAAATAGAAGATTTTGTTCTTTTATTTCTCCACATTAAACGCAAATCGTTTTTAATAAAGGGTGCTAAATCGCCCAATCTATCTGTGAAAGATAAATCTGATGCAATTACTTCTTTTGTTTTTTCTGATACCAAGGCATCTAAGTAAACTTCATTTCTTAATTGCTTGTAATTAACAGCATAAAGACCTGCTAATATTACCACAAAAGTAAGCACTGTTGTTGGGTTTTGATATATAAAATCGAAACCTGTACCCACAAATCCTGGTAAATTAAAAAGTTGAAAATACTGAACTGCATACCCTCCTACAATTAAGGCAACCAAAACACCTAAAGCAACTGCATTTTTATTAATTAAAAAGTTTAAGAAATTTGAAGACTGCACTAATAAAATCATAGTAAATAACCAACCAAAAACTCCCTCGAAATCATACCCTTGTTTTATTAAAACAATTGCAAACGGAATGTAAAAAAACAAACTCATGATATTAAAAAAAGAGAAAGACGATTTTACCAAAATAAAATGAACAATCTTACTTTTTTTAATAGGTAAGGTTAACATAGGTTTAATATTCATTACAGGTAATTTCTGCATGAAATATCTAAAAATTAAGTCTCCTAAAAACACATATAATAAAAACGAATTCACCAAAACTAAAGGGTCTTGTTCTGGAAACTGTTTTTTAAGAATGAAATAGCCCCCCACACCAATACCTAAAAAGACAACTATAAAATAAAGGGCGAAAAAAGCCATTAATATTTTTATAGCGATTCCTTTTTGCCAGTGAGAGGAACGGAAAAACTGTTTCCATTCTAATTTTAAAAAGTGCATTATCATAGCGTTTTTATATTAATTAATTATGAGACGATTAAAAGTGCGGTTTGTTACATGTTTTTTGCAAGTTCATATTCTGGGTAAGTTTCTATTAGTAATTCTTCTGCTTTTTTAGGAATGACGATTAATGTAACATAAGCATAAATAATTGCCAGAGTTATTAAGCTCGCAAACAAAACTTTACCAAATATAGAAGCTATGTTATCAGAAAAAGTTGAAAGGTGAAAAAAGTTTGAAAAAATAATTATTGAATTGAAAGTACCTGCTCTAAAAATAATATCTTCTAACAAGTATTTTCTGTTCTTTTCTTTAAATCTTTTTTTAGATTTATTTAGAAGTTTTTGAGCCAGAATTACATCCGTAATTGCCAAAACCAACATCATTCCCAAAAAGATGTTTTCATTTATATTTAAATCTAAAAGAGCGTAAAAAAAAGTAAAAATTAAAAGAGTCAATATTATTTTAGGCACAGAAAACCATTCTTTCATAAATTTCCAAAGAATCTTGTGGTACTTTTTTCCTAATTGTTTTTGCTTGGCATCAATAACATCCATAAAGCCAAAAACACCAAATTTTTTAAAGGAGGCATCTCGCGCATCTTGAAATGATAAATTAGGTTGCGCCTGCCAAATGTCTTCAATATCGTTTGCCAAATGGTCTACTAATTCTGTTTGCACATCATAATGATAAACAAAATGTTTTCTTGTGAATTTATAGAGTTCTTGTATGTGGGTTTCTGTTAGTTTTAACATTACACTAAAATATTTGGATATTGTTTTTGAACTAATTTTTTATTTTGACTAAAAACAGCTTCTCCAGACCAATAAAATAGTAATAAAACTACAAAAGCGATTAGCTGACTATTATTATGTGTCGCATTTAAGAAACTTTCCTCATTTCTAAAATCAATAATGGTGTTAAATGAAATAAAAACAAAATGTACCACTTGTAAAAAACTGTTTGTTTTGTTTAAAACTAAAAAAGGTTCTCTTTTATTTCTTTCCTTTTTCCAGTGCTGATAAAAAATTCTAGCCACCAATAAAAGTGTAAAACCATTCACAAAAAGGAAAAAAACTTCTTTATCTCCAAACCTATTCATCAACAAATACAACCCATAAAATAAAGCAACAGAAATAATAATTTTAGGCAACTTAAAAAAGATAACAAAATGTTTGAAAGACTGCTTATAAAACTTTTTAGTTACAGACTTTGTCTTCTCTTCTAATAATTTTTTAAAACCGTTATCACTAAAATTTTTGTGAATATTTATAATTTCATGCTTAAAATTTAAAGCAGGATTCTCCTCTAACTTTTGCTCTAAAATATGCGCAAAATGATCTACTATTTCTGTTCTGACATCATAAAACTGAATGCCACAAACAAAAATATAATTGTCTATTTGTAAAAGTTGTTCTTTTGATAAGTCCATAATTACAAAATTTTATACTTTTTAACGGCTTCTAAATGTTTTTTATAGAAATAATGACAAATAAAAGCGACTGCAAAACCACCACATGTAAAACCTGTAAAGAAAGGGTTCACCTCACCATTTTCCTTAATAACGCCAATTGCCAATCCCATGATTAATAAAACAAGTCCACCATATTGCGTTTTTAAAATAAAACGATAGGTTGTTTTTACTTTAGACCTCATTGTTTTTACAAAAATAAAAAACATATAACAAAGCAATGATGCAGCAAACGAAAATAGGAAATTATTGATAAAATCTGCTGTGTTTTCTGCTACTTGAATTGGAACTAATTTTAAAAAAGCAACAGGTAAAATATAGGCTGCTAAGTATAAAAAATAGAAAGGCTTAAATATTTTAATAGCTTTTTTAACCACTATTTTAGATTCAGTGTAATACCTACCTAAGTAAAAACTAGACGTTTCTTTAAAGTACTTTTCCCATTTTAAAATGGTTATTTTAAAAGCATTCTCAAAAGAATAATTTTTACGAAGTAAACTTTCAATATCCGATATCATGTGGTCTAATACCTCTATATTTAAATCTATAAAATCGAAGTCTTTGTTTTGTAAATATACTTCTAATTGCTGTTGTTGTTTTTTTGTGATTTCCATAGGGCTTGTTTAAAACGTATTCGTATTCCTTATTACTCCAAACTAAATTTAGGATTTACCAACTGCTGCATCGTCTTTAAAAACTCTTGCATTTCGGCTAGCTTATTGGCCGTTTCCTTCGTGCCACTTTCTGTTAATTTGTAATATTTACGCAATCGGTTTCCTACTTTGGCAACCTCTACATCTAACAAACCATCTGCTTCTAACTTGTGCAAAGCTGGGTACAATGCGCCTTCTGTTATTTGCAATTCGCCCTTGGTTAATTCCTTTACCTTTTGCGTAATTTCATAACCATACATTTTATCGTTACTTGCTAATAACTTTAAAATAATGGTTTGTAAAGAGCCTTTAAATAATTTCTGATTTCCCATTTTTAATATGTAATCGTTTATTTGTAGAACTATTGAGTTGTGGAACTTAATTCAAAAAACCGTTTTGTTTTCACAACTTGAAACCAAATATACATAATTTTATGATGCATAGAAATCTTATGTATATAAATTTAAATATAAAAAAATCCTGAAAAACAATTTTTCAGGATTTTTTATACTTTTTTTTAGCTATAAATACTAAAATTAAACGGGCTTCTCTACCTTTAAAACAGCTGCAATAATGCGTTCTAACTCTGCTTTTGGCAATGCACCATTTGCCATTTGTGGCGCGCCCTCTGCAGAGCAAAACAATAGAGACGGAATGCTTCTAACGGCAAATGCTGCCGATAATTCTGGTTCTGCCTCCGTATCTATCTTATAAATATCTATCTTATCTGCGTACTCTTCTGAAAGAATTTCTAAAATTGGTGCCAATGATTTACAGGGTCCGCACCAATCTGCATAAAAATCAATTATTGCCGGTCTTTTTCCTTCAAACTTCCATTCTTTGTTCTCTTCAAAATTAAATACTTTTTCTAAAAACGTTTCTTTTGTTAAGTTTACTGTCATAATAAATTCTTAATATTATTATTTTTTTCAATACAAAAGTAGTCGTTAAACTAACTAAAACATTACAAACGAACCACGTTTGCACGTTTTAAAAAGTTAAAAATGGTTAAAAACAACCATTGTTTCATAGATATCAATTAATTTTGAAAAGAATAAAAACTACTTCTCATGAATACTAAATTTCTAATACCAGTACTTTTTATAAGTGCAATTTTGGTTTCTTGCAAAGAAGGAAATCAACAAAATAATAAAAATTTGAAATACCCAAAAACTACTAAAAGACCAGTTATAGACACCCTTTTTGGAACCACAGTTACCGATAATTACAGATGGTTAGAAGACGATAGAAGTACCGAAACAGAAGACTGGGTAAAAGCAGAAAATGAGGTAACTTTCAATTATTTAAGTAAAATTCCGTACCGCGAGCAATTAAAAGACAGATTAACCCAATTATGGAATTATGAAAAAATAGGAACACCCTACAAAGAGGGAGGTTACACTTATTTCTCTAAAAATGACGGATTGCAAAATCAGTCTGTTGTTTATAGAAAAAAAGGTGAAAAAGGCACAGAAGAAGTTTTTTTAGACCCGAATACCTTTTCTAAAGACGCAACCACTTCTCTAGGCTCTTTAAGTTTTTCTAAAGATGGTAAAACGGCAGCATATTCAATTTCTGAAGGTGGTTCTGATTGGCGCAAAATAATTGTATTAGATGCCATTCATAAAATAATCAAAGAAGACACTTTAGTAGATGTAAAATTCTCTGGAATTTCTTGGTACAAAAACGAAGGTTTTTATTACTCTAGTTATGACAAGCCGAAGGGAAGTGAATTGTCTGCAAAAACAGATCAACACAAATTATACTATCACAAACTAGGAACCTCACAAGAAGAAGATGCCGTTATTTTTGGAGAAAAAGCTTCAGAAAAACACAGATATGTTGGTGGTTATTTAACAGAAGACCATCGGTATTTAATTGTTTCTGCTTCCATTTCTACTTCAGGAAATAAGTTATTTATTAAAGATTTATCCGAAGAAAACAGCCTTTTAAAACCAATTATAACCACGGTAGAAAGCGATACTGGGGTTATAGATAACAGAGGTAGCAAATTGTATTTACAGACAAATTTAAATGCACCTAACCAGAAAATTGTAACGGTAGACGCCGCAAACCCTACTCCAGAAAATTGGGTAGATTTTATTCCTGAAACAGAAAATGTACTACAACCAACAACGGGTGCTGGTTATTTCTTTGCAAAGTACATGGTAAATGCGGTTTCTAAAGTATTGCAATATGATTTTGATGGAAATTTAATTAGAGAGGTTGCTTTACCAGGAATTGGCACGGCTTCTGGTTTTGGTGGAAAAACAGCGGTAACCGAATTATACTTTTCCTTTACAAATTATAATACACCAAGTTCTATCTATAAGTTTTCACCAAAAGACGGAAAATATATTTTATATCGAAAATCTGGTATCGATTTTAATTCAGAATTATACACCAGTAAACAAGTTTTTTATTCTTCTAAAGACGGCACGAAAGTTCCGATGATTATTACGCATAGAAAAGGCGTTTTATTAGATGGTAAAAACCCAACTATTTTATATGGTTATGGCGGCTTTAATGTAAGTTTAACACCAAGTTTTAGCATTGCAAATGCCATTTGGATGGAGCAAGGTGGTGTGTATGCCGTGCCCAATTTGCGCGGTGGTGGCGAGTTTGGAAAAAAATGGCACGATGCCGGTACCCAATTAAAAAAGCAAAATGTTTTTGACGATTTTATTGCGGCTGCAGAGTATTTAATTGAAGAAAAATACACCTCAACAGAGTATTTAGCCGTTCGTGGTGGTTCTAACGGTGGCCTTTTAGTGGGCGCAACCATGACGCAAAGACCAGATTTAATGCGTGTTGCTTTGCCAGCAGTTGGTGTTTTAGACATGTTGCGCTATCATACATTTACGGCAGGTGCAGGTTGGGCATATGATTACGGAACCGCAAATGATAGCAAAGAAATGTTTGACTATTTAAAGGGATACTCGCCAGTACACAACGTTAAAAAAGGAACTAAATATCCTGCAACGTTGGTTACCACCGGAGACCATGATGATAGAGTTGTGCCAGCGCATAGTTTTAAGTTTGCCGCAGAGTTGCAAGAAAAACAAGCAGGAGAAAACCCTGTTTTAATTAGAATAGAAACCAATGCTGGGCATGGTGCAGGAACTCCTGTTGCAAAGACCATAGAACAGTATGCAGATATTTTCGGATTTACTTTATTTAATATGGGCTTTAAAGAATTGCCAAATCCGCCAAAGGCAAATATTAAATCTTAAATTATAAGAATTATACGCAATAAAAAAGACAGCTAAAACTAGCTGTCTTTTTTATTTGTAATAGATTAAAATATGCAACTATACGGCTTGCTTTTTTTGCTTCTTTTTATTTTTTCCAAAAATATATTTCTTTAAATATTTTGCATCTCTTTGCACACCGCCTAAAGTTGCAGAACCTCTTGTATACAACCATGGCAAGCCTAAAAAGTATAAGCCGTCTATAGTTTTACTTACGCCTCTGTAATTTTTAGGGTAGTTACTTTCGTCTAGCTCAATGCCATCAATCCAACTAAAATTTGGTTTAAAACCAGTAGCCCAAACAATATTTTTAATATCGGTTACTTCTTGTTTCTCGAAGGTTATGGTTTCTTCATTTGCATCTAACGTTCTGCCAACACAAGTAATATTTTCTTTTTTAAAGAGTGTTTTTACATCTGTACCAATAACCGGCTGCCCTGTTTTACTTAGTCTTTTACCAATCCAAGAATATTTATTAGCGGTTAAAAAACCTACTTTGTGAAACCACCACCACAATGTTTTTCCTAAAATTTCTTGCGGAAGCGAAGTAATATTTGTGTTTCCAGAAAAATAAACTGGGGTCTTAGTTTTAGAAATTTCATTTAAAATTTGTACTCCAGAATCTCCTGCACCAACTACCAAGGTAGCACCTTCTTGCAACTGGCTTGTACTTTTATAATGTTCGCTATGAATTTGTAAAACGTTCTTTGAAATTTTTAAATGACACGAAGGTGTAAAAGGTTTATGAAAAGGCCCTGTAGCAATAATTACATTTTTTGCTTCAAACGTTTTCAAATTGCTTTTTAATTTGAAAACCCCGTCTTCTTTTTTTAACGAAGTAATTTTATGATTAAATTCTACTGGAATCTTAAAAGTAGACACGTATAACTTTAAATAATTTGCAACCTCATATTTATCTGCGTAATGACCTTTTTTGTGCGGAAATTTTAAACCTGGTAAGCTGTTAAATTCAGAAGGTGTAAATAACTTTAAAGAATCCCATCTTTTTAACCAAGGTGCACCTATTTCAGCATTTGCGTCTACAACAGCGTAACTTGCACCCTGTTTATTTAAATAATAGGCAATAGCCAAACCAGACTGTCCTGCTCCTATAATTATATAATCCTTCATGTATTGTTTTGTAGTTGCAAAGTTAACCAAATTAAAAGGTTTAGAACTAATTCTAAGGTTGGTTCATTAAAATATCACTAAAAATTGCTGTTTCTAAATTTTACTATATTTGTTCGAAAGCTGCACTACTTTTAAGTTCAGAAAAAATAAAATTCGGATACTACCCTTAACGGCTGTAACAAAAAGCATCTTTATCCGTCAAACAGTTAAATAATACACATATGAAAACAATACAAAAGGTACTTTATACTACCGCAATTGCGTCTTTAGCTTTTGTTGCTTGTACTAGTGAAAAAGAGACTTCTGCAGGCATCGCTTTAAAAAACATGGATACCTCCGTAAAAGCATCTGATGATTTCTTTAATCACGTAAACGGAAATTGGATAAAAAATACTGAAATTCCAGAAGATCAAACTTCTTGGGGTGGCTTTAATGAACTGCGTAAAAAGACAGATGCAGACGTATTAACTATTTTAAATAATGCTATTTCAGAAAGAGATTTTCCGAAAGTAAAAGATGCACAAGGAAATGAAATCGATTCAGATCAAGAAAAAGCAGTAAACTATTACCAAACAATAATGGATACCGTTGCTAGAGACCAACAAGGCAAAGCTCCTGTAATGCCCTTTCTAGCAAAAGTAGCAGAAATTAAAACGAAAAAAGATGTAGAAAACTATATTACAAACATGGCACCTTATGGTGGTGGTAGTTTTTATGGTTTTCGCGTTTATAACGATTTAAAAAATAGTAGCGAATATGCAGGATATATGAGCGGTGGTTCTTTGGGTTTATCTAGAGACTATTATGTAGATGAAAAGGTTGCAGATAAATTAGAAAAGTACCAACTGTTTGTAGCAAAAATGCTGCAAGAATTTGGTGATGATAAAGCAATAGCAAAACAAAATGCAGCCACTATAGTTGCTTTAGAAAAAAACTTAGCGGTACCAATGATGACGAAAGAAGAGCGCAGAGATACCAGAAAAATGTACAACCCAATGTCTATAAAAGAACTTACTGCTTTGGCACCTGCAATAGATTGGAACGCGCATTTAAAAGGAATTGGTGTTGCAGATATAGACCGAGTTATTGTAACAGATCTTGGATACTTTAAAGCAATGAGTACTATTTTTACAGCAAGCTCTGTAGATGATATTAAACTTTTATTACGCTGGAATACTATCAATAGTGCTTTGGGTTCTTTGTCTACAGATTTAGAAACTGCTAATTGGGCGTTTTATAGTAAAGAAATGCGTGGTGCTAAAAAACAACGCGCAAGAGATGAGCGCGCTGTTGGTAACTTAAATGGTGCCGTTGGTGAAGCTTTAGGAAAACTATATGTAGCGGAGAAGTTTCCGCCAGAGGCAAAAGCCAAAGCAAAAGAAATGATTGACAATGTATTGTTAGGTTTCGAAAAAAGAATTGCTGGTTTAGAATGGATGAGCGAAGAAACAAAAGAAAAAGCCTTAGAAAAACTGCATAAATTAACCATTAAAATTGCCTACCCAGATGTTTGGAAAGATTATACTGCATTGCAGGTAAAAGGTATAGAAAATGGAGGGTCTTATTTTGAAAATTCTATTAATGTTACGAAATGGAACTATGATAAAAACATGGCAAAGTTAGGAAAAGAAGTAGACAGAACAGAATGGGGCATGTCTCCGCAAACAGTAAATGCATACTTTAATCCTGTAAACAATGAAATTGTTTTTCCGGCAGCAATCTTGCAGCCTCCTTTTTATGATTATATGGCAGATGAAGCCGTAAATTATGGCGGAATAGGTGCCGTTATTGGACACGAAATTTCTCATAGTTTTGATGATTCTGGTGCTCGTTTTGATGGTGACGGAAACCTTAAAAATTGGTGGACCGAATCTGATTCTGAAAAATTTGCAGTCATTGGTAAACAACTCGTAAAACAATACAGCGACATTATTGCCATTGATAGCATGCACTTAAATGGAGAATATACTTTAGGAGAAAATATTGGAGATTTAGGCGGAGTACAAGCGGCTTATGAGGGTTTACAAATCTTCTTAGAGAAAAGTGGCAGACCTGCAAATATTGACAACTACACGCCAGAACAGCGATTCTTTCTTTCTTGGGGAACCATTTGGAGAACAAAAATGAGAGATGAGGCATTAAAAAATAGAATTATGACAGATACACACGCACCAGGCATGTACCGTGCGTATATGCCATTAAAAAACGTAGACGCTTTTTACACAGCGTTTGATGTAAAAGAAGGAGATAAAATGTACTTAAAACCAGAAGAAAGAGTAAGAATTTGGTAAACACAAAGTATATTGAATTATTGAATTTAAAAATTAAAACCGACGCAAAAGTGTCGGTTTTTTTGTTTTAAATTTCTTAAAATATGGTCGTTACCAAAAGGGTCGTGCTTTACGCTATCTCTTTTTTCGAAAAAAAAAGGATGCCACTACAACCGCTAACATATGCGGTTTTATAAAATTTGATGCAGTTTTTAACCAAGTAAAAGGGCTTCATACTTTTTTATGGATAACTGCCTTCGCAGAAACGCATAGAATACCCTATTTTTGCAACATGCTAAAAGTTACTGCTATTTCATTTGGGTATACTAAAAAGAAAACCGTTCTAGATAATTTCAACTTCTCACTAAAAGAAGGAGAACATTTATGTGTTATGGGAGAAAGTGGTTGTGGAAAATCTACTCTTTTAAAAGCTATTTATGGTTTGTTAAACTTAAAAAAAGGAGAAATTTATTGGAAAGAAAATAAGGTTTTAGGACCCAAGTTTAACTTAGTACCAGGTATGGATTTCTTTAAATATGTAGCACAAGATTTCGATTTAATGCCGTATATTTCTGTAAAAGAAAACATTAAGAAGTTTCTTTCTCGTTTCTACCCAGAAGAAAGTGAGATAAGAACACAAGAATTATTAGAAGTTATAGAAATGAAAGCGTTTGAAAACACAAAGGTTAAAAACTTAAGTGGCGGACAAAAACAACGGGTTGCCATTGCAAGAGCTTTGGCAAACGAACCCCAATTACTGCTTTTAGATGAACCCTTCGGACAAATAGACAACTTTAAAAAAAACTCTCTAAGAAGGAAGTTATTTGCCTATTTAAAAGAAAAAAACATTGCGTGTATTGTTGCTACACATGACAAAAATGATGCCCTCTCTTTTGCAGATAAATTATTAATTATTCAGAATAATAAAATCTTAGTGAATGATGCACCCATGGCAATTTATAAAAATCCAAAAGAGAAATATATTGCTGCTTTGTTTGACGATGTAAATGAAATTATTATTAACGGAGAAAAAATACTTTTATACCCGCACCAAATTAAAATTTTAGAAAAATCTGCAATAAATACAGCGCTTACAAAAATAACAACTGCCACTGTTTTAAACTCTTACTTTAAAGGTGCTTATTGGTTAATTGAAGCTGCATTTGAAAACCAAATTGTGTTCTTAAATAATAATATAGATTTAGAAATAAACAAGATAATACACCTCTCTTTTACTTTAAAGTAGTTTTTATCTTTTTCATATTCAGAAAAAACAGTACATTTAAAGTCTACCCCCAAAATTTATCGGAATGCGTTGAAAGACGAACTGCCTTGGTTTTTTATAAGACGAATGCAATAGTATTGTTTTGAAAATGTATTCAAAAAAGAAATAAAAATAAAAAATAGACACTAGTAGATATCTGCGATATATCAACAATACGCATATACAGGTGTTAGCTGTAAGTAAAAAAAAACTAGAAAATGAATTTAAACTTTGAAAAAACTAAGAGGAAATTAAGTCTTATTGAAAAAATAATTTATTATAAAATTTCAATAATTTTAATTTCAATCTCTTTTATTTACTTGATTTATGAATCTTCAAATGGAAGAATAACGGGAGAATTAGAGATCGAACATAAAATAAGCATTTTTTTAATCATTATTTCACTTCTGCTTATTTGGAAAAAAGATAAAGACCTAAACCTTGAAACCTTTAAAACAAATTTGAATAAAATAGAATTAAAACAAGAAATTGAAAAACTTGCCAATGAATTTAATTGGAATACTATCTACTCATCTGAAACCGAATTTGAATTCAAAATTAAAGCTAGTTCAAATCGTAATGATATTAATATCGAATTCAAAAGATATATAAACCTTATTATTGTTATCCAACAAGGGGAATTTCTTTTGAATCCAATTTTAGATATTGAAAATATTCAACTTTTTCAACCTTTTGATTTTTTGGGGGAATTAAAACAATGTGAGAAAATTATAGTTAACAGATTGAAAACGACCTACAGCTAACACCGTGTAAAATTAATTGCTGGTTTTAGCCAATTTACGAAAGTCCAAACGGCCTTTCGTAGTTTTGTTTAATTTAGTAAATTAGTCTCTTAAAACACGCAACTAACCATACACAAACACGTTAGCAACAATTAGAGTTAAACGAGCTACTTCAATAATTGAATAATATTTGTTTTGTAAGTTTTCCCAACAGGAATAGTATGTACAGAAATAAAAATTCGATTACCTTCAATACTTTTTATGTGCTTTTTTGATACTGCAAATGATTTATGGACTTGAATAAAATCTAAATCGCTGAATAATTCGAAAACATCAGAAAATTTTTCTCTAACTGTAATAACTTCAACAGATGTAATCACTTTAGTATAATTCCCTGCTGCTTCAATATATTGAATAGTATCAATTGCTACTTGAACATATTTTTTATTACTTCTAAGAAAAACACTATCAGATACTGCCTCTTTTTTTTCAATATTGGAAGGAGTTGTTTTACTTGTTGAACTCACGGTTTTATTAACCGCCTTTAAAAAACGCTCGAAAGAAAAGGGTTTTAATAAATAATCAGAAACATTCAGCTCATAACCTTCTAACGCAAATTCACTATAAGCGGTCGTTACGATTACTTTTGGTGGTGAAGCCAATGTTTTTAAAAATTCAAAACCTTTTAGTTTTGGCATATTTAAATCTAGAAAAATTAAATCAACATTGCTGTTATTTAAATATTCAATGGCTTCTAAAGCATCGTAACAGTTTTTCATTAACTGCATATTTGGCAATGAATCACAATATCCTTTTATAATATCGTGCGCTAAATACTCATCATCAATAATTAGATATTTAATCATAGCTGCAATATTAATTTTGCTTTGTACACATTTTCTGTTTTAGAAAATGATAAGGTATGTTTTTTTGGATACACCAATTCTAATCTTCGTTTTAAGTTTTTCAACCCAATGCCGTTGTCTTCTTTTGCAAGTGTAGTGTCAAAATTATTTTCTATTTCGAAAAACACTTTATTGTTCTTTGAGTTTATATAAACATGAACATAAGCATCTTTATTTAAGTTCTCTATTCCATGTTTAAATGCATTTTCTAAAAGAATAATAAAAAGTAAAGGCATCACTTTGTAATTTTCTTCAATTTCAACTTCAAACTTAACATCAATTGGTTTGTGATAACGCATTTCATGAAGCTCAATATAATTCCTTAAATAATCAACTTCTGCTTTTAATGTTACCACCTCTTTTTCACCTTCGTAAATACTATAGCGCATCATATCCGAAAGCTTAAGGATTAACTCTTGCGCTTTTTTTGTATCTGTACCAACAAGACCGTATAAATTGTTGAGCGTATTAAAAAAGAAGTGCGGATTTACTTGACTTTTTAAATGAAGTAATTCTGTTTTAGCTTTATCATTTTTTAATCTGAAATAAGCTATAATTTGTTTTATAAACCAGAAAATGCCGAAAATTATTAAGAGCAGATAGTATAAAAGAACAAGAACGCCAATTGAGGTTGGATACCTTTCTAAAAAAATAACAGATTCCTTTTCTGTAGAAATTAATTCAAAAGCAGTAATTAGTAATGGAATAAGCGCCGTTACAATGGCAATTACCACAATCAGAATCAATTTCTTTCTATTTATATTGAACATCATTCTGCTAAATTAAGAGTATTAAACTTCTGCACAAAAGAAGTTGACAAATAACCTCAAAAGCGTATTCAAATAGATTAATAGTGTGATAAAATCACTTTATGCATTTATAATGTTTTTGTGTCCCAAGTAACTATGTGTTGGTCACTTTTACTTTATTAAGGATGAAATTGAAATTAGTTTTGCTTAAATCAATTCAAAAAATCAACAGAAATGAAAAAGCGAATAGTTAGATACCTAAAACATATTGTATCCACCTTATTAATACTAGCTGTTATTGCAGTTTTATTTGGTCTATACCATGGTGCATCTTTGCACTATGCAGATCATCCTTTAAAGTATAACATAGGAAATGAAGGTCCATATGTTTTCTATAAAAATGATAGCACTTTAAATGTAAATTATGTCAAAGGGAATAAAAAGGATGGGTTTTATGTGGATAAAAAAGAATATTCTGTTAATTCAGAGATTTCGACAACCAGTTATTTTCAAATTGATTCCACCAGTTTTGAGTTTAAAATTAAATCAGATATTAAGATTCCAAAAACGACATATAATGACGAAAATCCTATTGTTGCAATATCTGATATTGAAGGTGGTTATAAAGCATTTAGAGATTTTCTAATCAATAGCGAAGTAATTGATACTAATTTAAATTGGATATTTGGAAAGGGACATTTAGTCTTGGTTGGTGACTTTGTTGATAGAGGCTGGTCAGTAACTCAAGTACTTTGGTTTATCTATAAATTAGAGCAAGACGCTACAGAGCAAGGAGGATTTGTTCACTTTATAATAGGAAATCACGAACTGAAAAATTTACAAGGAAATTATAAAGTTACAGCAGAAAAGTATCTTGGAGTAGCCAATATTTTAGGAAAAGTACAAAGTGAATTTTACAATACAAATTCATTTTTGGGTAAATGGGTATCAAGTAAAAATGCATTAGAACTCATCAACGGAAATCTTTTTGCTCACGGAGGAATCCATCCTGATGTTGCAGATTCCAAATTAACTCTAGATGAAATCAATCAGGTTATACAAAGCAATTATTATACACCTTACTATCCAAAAAAAGAGAAAACCATTGAGCAGTTACTAACGTCAACAAAAACGGGGATTTGTTGGTATAGAGGTTATTTTAAAGATGATTTAACGCAAGAGCAAGTAGATCGTGGACTGAATAAGTTTAAAGCGAAATCAATTATAGTAGGTCATACGTTACAATCTAAAGTGAATAAAACATATAATGGGAAAGTTATAGGAATTGACGTACATCACCCAAAAGATTATCATAAAAACTGGCCAAATGGAAAATCTGAAGGCTTGCTAATTGAAAACGATAAATACTATCGTGTGTTTTCTGATGGAAAGAAAAAGGAAATATAACAGTTGCTAACACCATATAAAATTAATTGCTGGTAAATCGCTTACTTACGAAAGTCCAAACGGACTTTCTTGTTCCCGTTCTGTTTACTAACTTTACTGCTTAAAACACACCACTAAACATACAGTCAACGTTATGAATAATTCAATAAAATGCATCGCCCTAAAATAGTATGACAAAGAAACAAATAAAACGAATTCTTAGAATAGCATTTATTATTGCAAGCATATCTTCTTTGTGTTTCGTACCATGGGTTTTGGTAAAGGCCTGGGTTTTACCGCTTCCTAATACGGTTCAAGAACAAGTAAATAATGCAATTGCCCATAAATTTGATGGCATGGTTGTTTATGTGGACCAAGCAGGAAAGGCACCTGAGTTTTATGCCGGAGGCTGGCATGACCGAAAAAACAAAATACCTGCCTACTCGCAGGCCTTGTTCAAGATTGCAAGTATCAGTAAGCTATATATTGCCGTTACTACTGCCAAATTGGTTAATGACAAACATTTGTCTTTGGATAATACGCTTGCTGAATTATTGCCCGACTTTGCAAATAGAATTGAAAATGCAAATAAAATCACCTTGAGATTGCTTGTGCAACATCGAAGTGGAATTCCTAATTTTACTGACACTCCTGGATTTTGGAAAAACCTACCGAAAGACAATAAAGAAACGCTTGAATTGGTATTGGATAAGCCTGCCGACTTTGAACCTGATAGAAAATATAGTTATTCTAATACGAATTATTTATTGATAGGCGAAATACTTGATAGAACTTTGGGGTATAGCCATCACCAGTATATCAAGAGGGAAATTTTGATGCCGCTGAAGCTGAACCATACGTACAGCTTGCTAAGTGAAGTAAGCCTAGACGACGTTATGAGTGGGTATTCCGTAGGTTATGATGACGATATGAAGCATAATGATTTTATAAACCCTGCTGGATCAATGATAGCTAAAGCAAAAGATGTGGGTGTATTCTTGAGAGCATTAAACGATGGCTCACTGTTAAATGAAAAGGAACAAGCAATCTATTCATCCATTTATGTATATGAACATACAGGATTATTACCAGGATACTCTAGTATTGCCAAATATCACAAAGATATTGATGCTGTCGTTGTTCAGTTTGTAAATACAAGTGGTGGATACAGCTGGAACCTATCAGAAATAGTATATAATCGTATTGTAAAAATTGTGGGAAGTAAAAAAAGCTCATGACACCGTATATAATTAATTGCTGGGTTTTAGCTTATTTACGAAAGTCTAAACAGACTTCTTGGTTCTTATTTTATTTACTAAATTATTCACTTAAAACACGCAACTAATCTTGCACAACAACGTTGGCGCACATTTGAGAAACCTTGTAAATTAACCTCTTTACGAACTAGAAATGAACGCTTACTTATTTTGGCTTCTAAGAAACAAATAAATTAAGAACTGACTAAAACAAAACGGAATGAAAAAATTTAGAATATTATTTAGTATCGCCCTTTTATCTTTACATAGCTATTCTCAAGAAAAAAACTTTATTGACCAACCATATTTAGAAACTACAGCAATAGTTGACACTTTGGTTGTTCCTGACCAAATTTATTTATCAATACTAATTACAGAAAAAGATACAAGAGGCAGAACTTCTGTTGAGGAATTGGAAAACCGAATGAATACTAAATTAATCGGACTCGGAATTGACACGAAAAAGCAACTCACTTTATCTGATCTAAAGAGTAATTTCAAAAAATACTTTTTAAAAGGAACAGACGTATTAAAAAACAAAACATACACTTTATTACTCTATGATGCAGAAACGGCAGGAAAAGTAATTGCTGGACTTGAATCGATAGAGATTTCCAATGTACATCTAAATAAAACTGAATACTCAAAATTAGAACAACTAAAAATTGAATTAAAACAGAAAGCAGTTATTAAAGCAAAAAAACAGGCTGAATCAATGCTGAAACCACTGAATCAGAATGTTGGAAAAGCACTTTATATTTCAGACTTAAATTCAAATATCACAAATGCACTTCAGGGAAGAGTTCATGAAATTCAAATCAGAGGATACAGTTCTTATAAGGTAGGAGAATATCAGCCAATTGACATCGAGTTTAAGAAAATAAAAATTGAAAGTGTTGTAACAATAAAATTTGGAATTGAGTAAAAAACGTGTGGCAACAAAGTGTATAATTTATTGCTAGTTTTAGTTTACTTACTAAAATGCTTGCAGACTTTCTATTCTGTTATTATTAATTAATTTTATAGATTAACCACAGCAAAAAATTTTGTAAAAAAGCGTTGTAAAATATTAAAAAATGAAAATCGCATTTAAAAAAAGATACTTAAATAACAACTTATTTTACGGGTTGCTCTTTTTGATAACAGGAGCACTAACACTTAAAAATAATGAAAATAGTTGGCATGTTCTTCTTTCTGTTTTATTACCCATACTATTCGTAACAAAGTATTTTTTTCTAAAACACTATAAATATATGACTCTTGACAAGGGCATTCTAAAGATTCATAATTTATTTGGCAAACAAATAAAAATGTCTAAAATAAATCAGATTGAAAAATACGCGGGAAAGTATATTCTAAAAACAGATCAAAAAAGCTAACGATTGACACTCATATAATTGAAGAAAAGTCTCTTATCGCATTAAACAAAGTATTAGAAAACTTAAATGTAGAGTGGGTTTAAAGAAATGTTTTATGACAATCTTAAAAAAGCTCTTTAATTTCAAATACTTTCCCATTAAAAGAAATTACTTCCTTTTCTTGTTTTCCTAATAACAATTTACCAATAGGTGAAGATACCGAAATAGCAAAATAAATTTTATTTGCAACCACTAGTTGCCCCGCAGAAACACTTAAGAAATAACATGCCGTATTTGTAACAATAACGCTTCCTAAACAAGCATTTTTTGATGCTTTTGAAACATCAACTTTTGCCAAAACAACTTTCATTTGAACAATTCCTGCCAATTGCTGTCCTGCCTTTTCCATTTCTAATTGCAACATTGCTCTGCCCGTTTCATGCTTGTCGCCTGCAGAACTCTTTGTCTCAGATTGCAGTGCTTTTTGGTTCGAAGACAATACAGCTTCAACTGTTTGTAAACGTTTGTTTACAAAAGCTTCGCATTGGCTGAAAAGCGCTTCTTTAATTTTTAGTTCCAACATATTTCATTTTAATGTTCACTTCTTTAGAAAGCACAAAACTACCACCACCAACGCCAAAATCTCTTCTATTTAGAGCAAAATTAGTTAATATCGTTACCATTTTTTTATGCCTTGTAACATCTAATGTGGTTACTACTCTTCTTTTAATTCCTTTTATGATTATAAACCCTTTTAACAGGTATTTAGCATTGGTTATTTTAGCTATTTCGGTACTTTCAAATAGAATATTCGGATACTTTTCAACCTTAAAATAATCTGACTCTAATAAATGTGCATCTCTAGCTTCTGAAGCTGTAAATATTGATTCTACGTTAATTTTTGCATTAAAAAAAGATGCTTGTAAATTACTCACATTAAAATTAGTTGAGACCGTAAAATTCTTAAAAACTCCGTCTACATTCATTCCAAAATTCTTTATTTGAAATGTAACTTCAGAGCCCACTTTGTCTTGAATTAATTCTTGTGAAAAAGAAGCAAAAGTGCCAAGTAGAAAAACTAGTAATATTATTTTTAATTTCATAGATAGAGAAGTTTTTTTTCTAGAACAAATGCAAATGCTGCATAATTTCCGTGATGCGAAATTGAGCAAGACTTTGTTAATAATTTCTCTTGATGATAAAAGAGGGGCGCACCAATAATTGTTTTCTTTTTTTCTATTTCTTCAGCTAAAACGCCCGTTTCAGCTGCCAATTTAATTTTTAAGTCTAAATCTACAGAATTTGGCAAACCAATAGAAGATAAAATAGCTGTTTCTTCTTTCGTTTGTCTGGCTATTGTATGCACGTAAAACCCATTAAAAAAAGACGTTGTGTAAAATATGTTCCCTTCAAAAATAAGCGTTCCTTTCTCTTTAGAAATTAAACTACATTCTAATTTTTGAGGGGCAAAAAAACGTGCTTTTACCTGCTGTGTATAACATTTATAAGCAGCCTCTTTCATAGACCAAAAAAGCCAAACTTTTAAAAACGGATTTTCTGCTTTTAAAATTTCATCTTGCTCTTTTTGGGTAAATTGTTTCTCTAAAAACCCTTTTCGCTGCCAATTACTTTGGGTTTTTGCTAGTTTTAAATCTACAATATCATTACCAATATTATGCATTCATTTTTGATTCTATTACTTCAATAGTCGCTTTTACCGAAAGCATTTTCTCCATAGAATCGTTATCTATTTCTATCTTAAATTCATCTTCTACATCTAAAATAATATCTACTAAGTTTGCAGAGTTTATTTCTAAATCGGTTATAAAATCGGTGTCTTCATTTAAGTTTTTAAAACCCTCTTCATTTTGAATATATGGTTTTACGATTGTTGTTAATTTTAATATAATTTCTTCTTTTTTCATACTATTTTGAATATTTTTTAAAGATAACACACCCATTTACATCTCCAAAGCCAAAACTTGCTTTTGCTAAAATAGTAATGTTTTTCTCTATCATTTGAGTCGGAATTTTTTCCTTAGATATCAGGCTTGCAATTTCTGGATGTACATCGTCACAATTAATGTTCGGAAATACAAACTGTTCTTTTATTTGTACAACCGCGGCTACACATTCTAATGCGCCAGAAGCCGCTAAACAATGACCAACCATAGATTTTAAAGAATTAATATACGGAAAATCGATTCCCTTTCTTTTTAGTGCTTTTGTCCAATTTTCTATTTCTAAAGAATCTTTTGAGGTTGCTGTTAAATGCCCGTTAATTACATCTATTTCCACAGAAGAAATACCGGCATCTAAAACCGCATCTGAAATACATTTCTGAACTGCTTCTGAATTTGGAGCCGTTAAAGTTCCTCCATTTCGTTGTCCGCCAGAATTAATGTTTCCGCCTAAAACCTCTGCATAAATAGTCGCTTTTCTTTCTAATGCACTTTCTAAAGATTCTAAAACCAAGGCTCCTGCGCCGCTTCCTGGAACAAAACCTGCTGCAGTTGCACTCATAGGTCTCGATCCTTTTTCTGGTGTTTCGTTATGTTTATAAGACATTACGCGCATTGCATCAAAGCCTCCCCAAGTGTACAAACTACTATCGCTTGAGCTGCCCACAAGCATTCGTTTTGCCTTTCCGTTTTTAATGCGCTCAAAACCTAATAACAACGCTTCTGTACCTGTTGTACAGGCAGAAGAATTTGTTGTTACTTGATTCCCAAACCCAAGAATTCCGCCTAAATAAGCAGAAATTCCGCTTGCCATTGTTTGCACCACAGAAGTACTCCCAAGTCGTCTTACATTCTGGTCATCTATTTTATAAATTGCTTCTCTTAATTTTTCTATTCCTGAATTTCCAGTACCAAAAATTAACCCTGAATCGTAATCTACTTCAGATTTTTGATCCATAGAAAAACCGGCATCTTTCCATGCGTCTATTCCTGCCATACAGCCATATAAAATAGAAGTACTCGTAAACCCTCGCAATTGCAATGGTGTTAAATATTCTAATTTTTTCTCTTCAGAAATAATTGGAATTCCACCAATACAGCAAGAAAAACCCTTGTCTTTTAAATGCTGGTGATAAGTAATTCCTGATGCTCCTGTTTTTATAGCATTTGTAAACGCTGGCAAGCCAACACCATTTGGCGCCACAACTCCTAAACCGGTAATTACGACTCTGTTTTTCAAATTTTAATTCTTTTTAATCAGTTCTTTAATCCACTTTTAGTCACTCAAAATCATTCTAAATATCGTTTTCTGTAGCGATTATCATTCCAGAAATAGTTCCTCTACAAACCAATTCGTTCTTCGAATTCATCATTTTTACTTCACACTTCAACTTATTAAATCTAAAATACACTTTCTCTGAAATTACGGTTACTTTTTCATTTGGTAAAACAGGTAAATAGAAATCTACTTGATTAGAAGTGAGCGCTATTTGTGATTTTACATTTGTTGAAATTTTATCTTTTAATAAATAAATACCCAAACAAACAACTCCAATTTGTGCCATTGTTTCGGTTAGAATAACACCTGGTGTTATCGGGTTTTCCTTAAAATGGCCCTCATAAAAAAATTCATTTTCTTTAAAGGTGTAATTTCCTATAATTCCGTTTTCTGAAAATTCTGTAAGTGCATCAACAAACAAAAAAGGTTTTTGATAGGGTAGATTCTGTATAATTTGTTCTTGATTCATTTTAATGATTTTACCACTCTAATAAAATACGTTGTGCAGAAAATCCTGGCCCAAAACTCAGCATTAAACCTCGTTCTCCTTTGGCTGGGTTTCTGTCCATAAAACGCTCTAAAACGTACAAAACCGTTGCACTAGACATATTGCCATACAAGCGTAACACTTCTTTTGTGTCGTCTATATTCTTTCCTAAAACACCAAATAAATCTTCTACTGTTTGTACAATTTTCTTTCCTCCTGGATGAAAAATCAAGTGATTTACATCTTCAATTGTCAAGTTATTTCTTTCTAAAAAAGGATGCACAATTGCTGGAAAATGGTCTGATATTTTCTTCGGAACTTCCTTATCTAAAATCATTTGCAAACCGGTGTTTACCAAATTAAAACCCATCATGCTTGTTGCATCATAAAAATGATACATCGCTTCATCTATTATTACTGGGCCTTTATCTTCTTCGTAAGAAGACAAAATTACTGCAGATGCTCCGTCACCAAAAATAGCAGCACTTACAATGTTTGTCATCGAAAAATCATCTAACTGAAACGTTGCTGTTGGCGCTTCTACCGCAATTACGGCCGCTCGCTTATTTGGATTCGCCTTTAAAAAATTCTTTGCATAAATAATGCCAGAAACACCTGCCGCACATCCCATTTCTGTAACAGGCAAACGTACAATATCTTGTTTCATTTGTAGGGAATTAATTAGATAGGCATCCATAGACGGAATCATAATACCAGTGCAACTTACCGTAATAATATAATCGATATCTGTTGGTTTTAAATTCGCTTTGTCTAAAGATTTTTTAAGTGCTTGCTCTCCTAAAATCACAACTTCTCTTGCGTAAATATTGTTTTTTTCTTCGAATGACGTTGCTATAAAAACCTCTTCAGGATCCATAATAGAATAACGTTTGTCAACTCCCGCACCTTCGAAAAGTTTAGTTACTTTTCTTTGAAAACGTTCGTCTTGATTTTGCATCCATAATTTTACAAACGGAATAATATCTTTTGTTTCTCTATAATATTTTGGAAGTTGTTTTGCTACAGATGTTATTTTTACTTTCATATTTTTAGACACTAATATCATTAATTAATACCGCTCTTAATTTATTTTATACAGAAAAATTAATCTTTAGAACTTGTTAATATCCATTGAAAACGAAATGCCCATTTCCAAGAAATTTTAGGGTTTATATTTATTTTTTTTGAAATTCTTATTAAGTCTTTTCTTTTAAACCCTCTTAAAACAGAGGTCAATCCGTCTTCAATTATCATATTATTTTTTATAAAAACAGATAATAACATAAATAAATAATACGCCAATTTATGTCTATGCAAATCGTTTACAACAACAGCTATTTTGGTTTGTTTTAAAGTATTTCCTAAAAAAGAAACCAATTGCTCTTCTTTAAAGTGATGCAAAAACAGTGTTGCTAAAACCACATCAAACTTTCTGTTTTTAAACTCCTCAGAAAAAATATCTTCCGTTTTAAAACTTAGCTCAGAAAATTCTGTTGATAATTCATTCGCGTATGCAATAGCGCTAGGGTTTGCATCCATACCAATCAGTGTCATTTTATAGCCGTTTTTTCGACCAAATTTGGCAACATCTCGTAAAATATCTCCATGGCCACAGCCAATGTCTGCAATCATTAATTCTTGTTCTTTCGGGTGGTTTTTTAATACTTTTTTTAGTGAATTTACTGTTACTAAATTCCCCCCCAACCAACGGTTTATATTTTCTAATTTGTCTAAAGTATCACGCAATAAATCGCCTCCAATAGAAAAATCATCCATTAATTCTTCTTTGTTTGTTCTGTTTTTTGTGCTGATAAAAAAGTCCATTAAATTTTCATTGGTTTACCATGTGTTTGTTTAATAATTATAGGCAATAAAAAAGGGAGCTTCTTTAAAACTTGCAATAAAAAAGATGCAATGGTATCTGTTCTAAACAACATTGCTATAAAATGCCCCGCTTTTAAGCGCAAACTAAATTTTCGTTTCCACTGTCTAATATATTGCTTTTCGAGCTCTTTTCTTGTCTCAATTTCGCCATTCAGGTAATTTAGAATGAGTAAAGATGCTAACTGTGCAGATTGAATGGCCATACTCATACCATTTCCGCAAAGCGGATGAATCATTCCTGCAGAATCGCCGCACATTAAAATATGGTTTTCTACAGGTTTTTTAGTTTCAAAAGAAATCTGACTAATGCTTAATGGTTTTTCGAAAATAGCCTTAGAATCCAGAAAAATCTCTTTTAAAAACCTGTTTTTAAAAACTACTTGTTCTTGAAAATCTTCTATGTTTTTATACTTTTTAAAGGATGCGTAATTTGTAATATAACACAAGTTAATTGCATTGTTTTCTACTTTAGAAACACCACAATACCCACCTTTAAAATTATGAAGTGCCACTAAATCTTCTTTAAAATCTCCTTTTACGTGAATTTTAACACCCAAATAAGGCGACTTCTTTTGAATAAAAGTCCGCGCCATTTTTACATCTAGCAAAGAACGTTTGCCAAAAGCACCAATGGTTATTTTTGAAGTGAACATATTATTTTGTTTCGTGTCTACTTGAAAAGTGTCTTCTGAAAAAGCAACGTTTAAAACGGAATCTCGTAAAATTACAACGCCATTCTCTTTGGCTTTTTCTGATAAAAGAAGGTCTAGTGTATAGCGCGAAATCCCGAAGCCACCCAAAGGTAACTTTGCAGAAATTATATTGTTTTTTGTGGTTGATAATTGAAAGTTCTTAATTTTTACAGCTCCAAAATCAAACGGATTTATAGCTAAAAAATCTAAATATGGTAGTACTTCATTTGAAATATACTCTCCACAAACTTTATGTTTCGGATATTCATTTTTCTCAATCAATAAAACTTTTTTACCAGATTTAGACAAGTGAATTGCATTGCACAACCCTGCCAAACCACCACCTATTACAATTACATCAAACGCTGAATCCTTTCTATCCATTTATTAAATCTGCTAATTCTTTACCCACCAAACTGCCAATTGCAACGCCCATTCCGCCCAAACGCACTCCGCAAAAAACGTTGTTAGAAACTTGTTTTACAATCGCTTTTTTTTGATTTCCAACGCCCATAATACCACTCCATCTATGTTCAATTTCAAAAGGAGTCTGTGGTAAAATAGTTGTTTTTAAAATACTTTCTAATTCACTTTGAATAATGGCTGTTTGCCCAAACATTGAAGTTTCTTCGGTTTTAAAATCAAGATTTCTTCCGCCGCCAAACAAAATTCGATTGTCTATATTTCTAAAATAATAGTAACCCTTGTCTAAATGAAAAGTTCCTTTTATCTGTAAGTTTTTAATTGGTTTAGTAATAAGTACCTGTGCTCTTGCGGGTTGCACTTTCTCTTCTAATAACTGGTTTGCAAAACCATTGGTTGCAATAAAAAGTTTATTTGTTTTAAAAGTAATTTTATCTGTTGCTATTTCAACTGTTGTATTGCCTTCTATAAAATTTTCAACAGTAATATTATTTAAAATCTTAACCCCTAAATTCTGCACTTTATGTAATAATTTATAGGCCATTTTTCCGGTATCAATCTGGCCCTCAAAATTATTTAAAATATAGTTAGTGTGCACTTTTTTAAAGTTGAAGATATTGTCTGAAACAGAAAAAACATCCGATTTAAAAATGGGTTTTAATAAGGTGTTGATGTCTTCTTTTTTAGAAATACAATCCTCAAAAAAAGTTTCAGAATCACATAATTCAAAGCCTTTGTTTTGTTGAAAATCAATATTTTCATCACCCAAATTATTTCGTAATAATTGCAATCCTTTCCAACGGTTGTCTACCAAATTATAAACTTCTTGCTCCGTGTGAGAACTTAAATCGTCTATCAATTCAGAAAGACTACCAAAACATGCAAAACCAGCGTTTTTTGTACTTGCCCCTTGAGGCAACATTCCTTTTTCAAGAATTAAAATTTTTGCTTCAGGATATTTTTTCTTCAATTCTAAAGCACAGTTTAAACCCACAATTCCGCTACCAACAATTGTAAAATCAATGTTAGAAAACCACTCTTTTAACTCCCAATAACTATAGTTCATTTATATCTCTTTTTCAAAACAAACACTATTTTCCATGCCTATATATTGTCCGTAATTTGGTATTACTTTATACTTGCTTTTTTTATAAAATGTTACTGCTTCAACTTGCCGTATTCCTGTTTCTAAAACACACTTTGAATACCCTAATTCTTTTGCCCAATCTTCTAACGCTCCTAATAATTTTTGTGCAACACCACTACCTCTGTTTTCTTTTAAAACAAACATTCTTTTCACTTCAACGGTGTTGTTATTAAATTTTTTAATAGCAGCGCAACCAACCGCTTTGCAATTAACATAAGTTACAACAACTTCTTTTAAAATATCAATATTATTAAATTGATTGTAAAAATCATGTTCATCTCCGTCAGTAACTTTTAAATAGGCGTCTAACGCTGTTATAAGTTTAATGAAATCTTGGTTTTTAGAATTTGTTCTAACAGTATTCATTTTTATTTTTTTTCCCTTCTGAGTTTTAAATCTGTACCCTCTTTTTAGTGCGCATTAAAATTCAAATTGTAATTGTACCCAAAACGGAACTATTTCCTCTGTATTTAAATTTCCAAAAGACAACCCCAATAAACGAACAGAGTTTACCAATTTGTCTTGATACAAAAGTTCTTTTACCACAGGAAAAAACTCCTGTTTAGTTTGCATAAAGTTTCTCTTTGTTTTACTTCGTGTTTGTTGCGTAAAATCTGAATATTTAATTTTTAAGGTAATCGTCTTTCCTTTTGTATCCGTTTTCTTCATGCGCCTTTCTAGCTCGTCTGCTATCTTATCTAACCGTTCTATCATAAAAATTTCTGATGAAAGGTTTTCACTAAACGTTCTTTCCGCAGCAATAGATTTCCGAATTCTATTTGGTTTTACGGCACTGTTATGAATGCCTCTTACAATGTTGTAATAATGTGCTCCAGATTTTCCAAATGATTTCACCAATTCTTCTACTGATTTTTTCTTTAAATCATTCCCTTTAAAAATACCTAAATTATACATTTTTGCGGCAGTAACCTTGCCAACACCATAAAATTTATTTACGGGTAACGCTGCTAAAAATTGAAGAACCTCTTCTGGATGAATTGTTTTTTGTCCGTTTGGTTTATTAATATCTGATGCTACTTTTGCAATAAATTTATTAATAGAAATACCTGCGGAAGCTCTTAAACCTGTTTCCTTATAAATGCGTTCTCTAATTTCTCTGGCAATGTCATTTGCAGACGGATTCCCTTTCTTATTCTCTGTAACATCTAAATAGGCCTCATCTAAAGAAAGTGGCTCTACCAAATCTGTATACTCATAAAAAATTTCTCTAATTTTTACAGAGAGCTCTTTGTATCTGTCAAAATCTGACTTTACAAAAATAAGATGGGGGCATTTTTGTTTGGCTAAAAAACTACTCATAGCAGATTTAACGCCAAATTTTCTCGCTTCATAACTTGCAGCAGAAACCACACCTCTTTCTTCACTGCCACCAACAGCAATGGCCTTCCCTCTTAATTCTGGATTGTCTAACTCTGCTACAGATGCATAAAAGGCATCCATATCTACATGAATTATTTTTCTAAAAGGAGGCTGCAATTCCATCTATCAAAAATACAAAAAAAGAGGCTCGTTGTTCTTCTTGAATTGACGGGAATCTATATTATTTTGATATCTTATTCACTAGCTGGCATAAAGAGACCTCACGGGTTTTGAAAACCCATGAGGTCTTAATAAAATCTTTTAAAAAGTTACCTCAAGAATTTTATACAAGTTTGTATTACTTCTTCTAATTCTTTAGACACTGTTTCTTGTTTCCAAGGATGGGAAACATTAAAAACATGATCTGCATTTTTAATGGTTTTTAAAATACTATTCTTATTCCAAGAATAAATTTTATAAGCTTCATCTATAGAAATAGAGGTGTCTTTATCTCCATGAACTACTAATTGCGGAACCTTCATTTTTTCTACTGATTTTTGAATATTTAAACGTTCTTCATTTTCTTTAAAATTTTCATAAAACTGATAAAAATGTGGCATTTGCTGTTTTGTTCTTCCATTTACAACATACTTAACGCCTTTTTTTTTCCAGTTTTCTAAATCGCCCATTACAGAACTTCTTGCACCAATGTCAGAAACTGCCGCTAAAGAAATTACCTTTTTTATTCTTGTATCTTCAGTTGCTTTTAGCAATACAATTCCGCCACCTCTGCTATGCCCTATTGCCGAAATATCGTGAATATCTACATCGTTCTTGTAGTTAGAATTGTTAGAAATCCAATCTAAAACACATTCTAAGTCGTCTAATTCTTTTGTGTAGTTATTGTTGCCAAAAGCTTCTAAATCTGGAAAATCTATAGGTTCTTCTGCAGTGCCTCCGTTGTAAGAAAAATTAAATTTAATGAAGAAAAAACCAGCGTTTGCAAAGTTTTCTGCCATTAAATTCCAGGCGCCCCAATCTTTAAAACCTTTGTAACCGTGACAAAAAATAACTACTTTTTTTGGTTGCATTGTTTCTTTGTAAAAAACATCTGTTACAATTGGTTTGCTATGTTTTCCTTTAATAATTATGTCTTTTATAGTTTTCATAGATTCTTTAAATAAAAAGCTTTATAAATGCAATAACAGCAACTAAAGCGGTTAAAATACTTAAAACTATATTGATGTCTTTTGTTAGTTTTCCTGTTTTTTGTTGAATGGTTTTCGCAAACTTTCCATATAAAAAAAGGATACAAAAGGTTCCTATTACAGTTCCTAAAATAAAAAACAAAATAGGCAATGTCTCGAAACTAAAAAGTTTAAAAAGATCTAAAGCAACAATAATTCCGCAGAAAAAAGGAATTGCAAACATGTTTAAAAGCGACAAGGTAACACCTGTTAAAAAAGGGTTTTCTTTTTTAGAGGTAATGGCTACTACTTTCGCCTTTCCTTTCTTAGATTCTGTGAAAAAATAATAAGACAGTGCTAAAAAAACAATAATTCCCGCCTTTTCTAGGGTATCTAATATTGTTGGGTTTTCGGCAATGTACTTGGTTAAAATAACCGCAATAACCACTTGCGGAATAGCAACTAAAGAAACCCCTAAGGCATATTTATTAGCTGCTTCTGTTCCTTTTTCTAAACTAACTTTTAAAGCAGTCATGTTTAACATACTGGGTGTTATAGAACCTGTAAAAGAGGAGATAAATCCGAAGAAAAAAAGTGAAATAAAAATCATTTGAAAAAGTAGGTTTGGTAAATATCACTTTTAAAAATAAGTTGTACAAAAAAAACGCATCAAAAAATTTGATGCGTTTATATAATTTAACATTTAAAATTTGTGTTATTTACACAACCCCTTGTGCTAACATTGCGTCTGCAACCTTTACAAAACCAGCAATATTTGCTCCTTTAATGTAATCAATTGTTCCGTCTTCGTTTTCACCGTATTGTACACAAGAATCATGAATATCTTCCATAATATCTTTTAATTTATCATCTACTTCTTTACGAGACCAGCTTAAACGTAATGAATTCTGACTCATTTCTAAACCAGACGTTGCAACACCACCTGCGTTACTTGCTTTTCCTGGAGCAAATAATATTTTTGCTTTTTGAAATTCGTGAATTGCTTCTGGCATAGAAGGCATGTTTGCACCTTCAGAAATACACATACAACCATTTGCAATTAATGCTTTTGCTTCATCACCATTTAACTCATTCTGAGTTGCACATGGCAAAGCAATATCACATTTTACAGACCAAGGTCTTTCTCCTGCAATAAATTTTGCATTTGGATATTTTGCTACATACTCGCTAATTCTTCCACGTTTTTCGTTTTTAATAAACATAACGTGTTTTAATTTTTCTGAATCGATACCATCTGCATCATGTATATATCCTTGAGAATCTGATAATGTTAAAACAGTTGCCCCTAATTCTATTGCTTTTTCTGCAGCATATTGTGCTACATTCCCAGAACCAGAAATTACTACTTTTTTACCCTTAAAAGAATCTTTGTTACGCATTAACATGTTTTGCGCAAAATATACCGTGCCGTATCCTGTTGCTTCTGGTCTAATTAAAGAACCACCCCAAGAAGCACCTTTACCGGTTAAAACACCCGTAAACGCGTTGTTTAATTTTTTGTACATACCAAACATAAAGCCAATCTCTCTTGCGCCAACACCAATATCTCCAGCTGGTACATCTGTATTGTGCCCAATATGTCTGTATAGTTCACTCATAAAAGCATGACAAAAACGCATAATTTCATTGTCTGATTTTCCTTTCGGATCAAAATCAGAACCTCCTTTTCCTCCACCCATTGGTAAAGTTGTTAAAGAGTTTTTAAAAACCTGCTCAAAAGCTAAGAATTTTAAGATACTTGCATTTACAGAAGGGTGAAAACGCAAACCGCCTTTGTAAGGCCCTATTGCAGAATTCATTTGAATTCTATACCCTCTATTTACTTGTATTTCACCTGCATCATCTACCCAAGAAACTCTAAAAGAAATTAATCTTTCTGGCTCTACCATTCTTAATAAAATATTCTTTCCGCTATAAATATCATTGTTTGCGATATATGGAATTACAGTTTCTGCAACTTCTTGCACCGCTTGTAAGAATTCTGGCTCATGGTTATTTCTTTTAGTAACCATTTCCATAAACTCATTTATCTTCAATTCTTCTTTTTTGGCCATGTATTTTATGAATTTAATAAAATTTACGAGCCACAAAGATAGTTAATTTCTGAATCCGCAATTAAAAAAATATATATTATTTATTCTTTAAATCACCATATTTCAATCGATTTCGAACCCTGTTGTTGTTTTATTGGGTTTCGATGGATAAAACGCTAAAAAAACACTAAATTTGTCCCTTAATTTTACCAAAAAATGTTAGATAAAGTAAAAGAACTTATTGGTGATGTGCAAGCTTTTAAAGCAAACACCAAAGATGAAGTAGAAACATTTAGAATTAAGTTTTTAGGAAGTAAAGGGTTGTTAAAAGACCTCTTTGCTGAATTTAAAAATGTAGACCCTGCGTCTCGTAAAGATTTCGGACAAGCGTTAAATACTTTAAAGAAGTCTGCAGAAGAAAAAGTTGCAGTGTTAACGGAAGCTTTAGAGAGTAATTCAAGTGAAAAATCTTTTTACGGAGATTTAACACGCCCGTCTGAACCAATTAACTTAGGTTCTAGACATCCAATTTCATTGGTAAGAAATCAAATTATTGAAGTTTTTAATAGAATTGGTTTTACCGTTTCTGAAGGACCAGAAATTGAAGATGACTGGCACAACTTTACAGCGTTAAACCTTCCAGCACATCATCCTGCAAGAGATATGCAAGACACTTTTTTTATTGAACAAAATCCAGATATTTTATTAAGAACACATACTTCTTCTGTGCAAGTGCGTTATATGGAAGAGAACAAACCGCCAATTAGAACAATTTCTCCTGGTAGAGTTTTTAGAAATGAAGATATTTCTGCAAGAGCACATTGTATTTTCCATCAAGTAGAAGGCCTTTATATAGATACAGATGTTTCTTTTGCCGATTTAAAACAAACCCTTTTGTACTTTACAAAAGAGATGTTTGGCAAGTCTAAAATTAGATTGCGCCCTTCATATTTTCCGTTTACAGAGCCAAGTGCAGAGGTAGATATTTATTGGGGTTTAGAAACAGAAACAGACTATAGAATTACAAAAGGTACTGGTTGGTTAGAAATTATGGGGTGTGGTATGGTAGACCCTAATGTGCTTAAAAACGCAAACATAGACCCAACTAAATACTCTGGTTATGCCTTTGGAATGGGTATAGAACGTATTGCAATGCTACTATATCAAATACCAGATATTAGAATGTTTTACGAAAATGACAAGCGCTTCTTAGAGCAATTTAAATCGGTTATATAATGAACTACTTTACACAAATTTGGGACGAAGAAAGAGAAGATGAATATGCAAGTTGGGGAACCTCTACTTGGTATTTTGAAACAAATGATACAGACGAAGTTTTAAAACAAGTTACCGTTTATAAAAACGGGAAAGTTGCAAAATATAACACAGAAAAGCAAGAAGACGAATTTGGTGGTTTGTGCGAAGGCCCATTAACTATTGATGACTGTGATGGTGATGTGATTACCAAGGAAGACTTTTATGCGCTTTATTCATAATTTTTTATGTTCATTAAAAAGAACCCCTTTATTCTTCTCTCTAGTGTTGGGTTGATTTTTTTTGGATTGAATCAGTTTTTTGAATTCATCAATTTTGAAAATCAGAAAAACAATGCGTTAATTTTAATGATACTTTCTATCCTTAACTTTGTTTATTTAATTAAAATGATGCAAAAAGCAAATAATACAAAATAAACACGTTTATTTATTTCCTAAAACAAGTTTTGCACAATTGAAAAAAGACATACAAATACCAGTAGTTACCAACGTAGAAATGGCCATGGTTTATGAATACAACGCTATTTATAAAACAGATGATTGGAACGTGTACCTTATTAACAACAAAGACGTTGATTTAGAAATGCTTGTCATTGTTTCTCAGGGTTTTTCTGAAACGAAAACAACTTCTTTATTGCGTAAAAAACTAGCCGTTTTACCCGCAAACTCTTTTGCTAAAATAGAATACATTCAGCCAGCATTATTCAAGCTTCATAATCGTTTTCAAGTTACTTTTTTCGAAGGAAATACGTTGTATGAAAAAACATTTCTCTTCCAAGAAAACACGGTTAAAGAAAGCGCCTTATCTATGATTGATGAAATTAAGAAACGCGGTATTTTAGCAGAGTAAATATACCTCACCTCACAGACTTAAAACATATAAGGTCTTTTTTTTTACCCAAAAAAACCAATAAATAAATACATAACTACAGTAATAACACCGCCAAGTAAAGCGTATGGCAATTGTGTTTTTACATGATCTATATGGTCACTGGCAGAGGCCATGGAAGAAATAATAGAGGTGTCTGAAATTGGCGAACAATGGTCTCCAAAAATTCCGCCACCTAAAGTTGCGGCAACTATAATGGTAATATCAGAACCATGCATATTTGCCATAGGAATTGAGATGGCTAACATAATTGCAAAGGTTCCCCAAGAAGTTCCTGTAGAAAAAGCAATAAAAGAACTTACTATAAAAACTACTGTAGGTAATAATTCTGGAGACAACCAACTTTCTGTAATGTTAGCAACATAATTACCTGTGTCTAAAACCTTACAAGCGTCTCCAATAGCAAATGCTAACAACATTAGCAACGCCAATGGCATCAACTCACTAATTCCTTTTAATGTTAAGTTAACCGCTTCTTTTGGCTTCATAATTCCTTGTATAAAATACATTATCATAGCCACTAATAGCGCGGTAATTACAGCATATAATACAGAAGAAGAACCAGAGCCTTTTCCGATAGCTTCTGAAACATGGTTTAAGAAAGAGGTTGCGTTTTTAACGGCACCCCAACCGGTATAAATTAAATTAATTGGCATCATAAAAACCATCACCAAAAGTGGTACAATCATATTATAAGCTTTGGCTTCAATTCCTTCTTTTGGTGGAAATGAAGTTACTTCATCAGAAACCATTGGTTTCGAATTCGGGTTCATTAATGCGCCAGTTTCTTTGGTTCTTTTTTCAGCCTTTTTCATCGGTCCAAAATCTTTCTTTGTAAGAATTACAATAAAAACAATAGCAATTGCTAGTAACGGATAAAAGTTGTATTTAATAGACGCTATCATTACAGAAAACGGTTTGTCTATGCCTTGTGTTAATAGCAAACCCATTATAAATGCACCCCAAGCATTAAACGGAATTAAAATAGATGAAGGAGCAGAACTAGAGTCTGCTATATAGGCTAACTTTTCTCTCGGAATTCCTAATTTATCAAAAATAGGTCTGTATAAAGTACCCACCGTTAAAGAGCTAATACTGGTTTCTACAAATAAAAGTAAGCCTGTAAGTGTTGCCAGTATTTGAACCATAACCCTACTATATCCTGATTTTTTTTCTTCAAGTTTTACTAATTTTCTATTGATAATATTAATAAAACCTTCTACTCCTCTAGAATATTGAATAAAAATAAGCAACGCACCCACTAAGGCACTAAACATAATAGTTCTTGTATTTCCTTTAGACTGAAATACGTTTACCATGCCCTCTATCATTGCCAGGGTTCCTGCCAACGGATTCCAACCCTCTACAATTAACCAAGAAAACCAAATACCAAACAACAATGCTATATACACTTGTTTTGTTCTTAAGGCTAAAATAATAGCAACAATTGGAGGTATTACTGAAAGAAACCCATATTCCATAAAAAAAATAATTTGGTTAAAGGTAATAATTAAAATTAAATACCCTTACAAATTGCTAAAAGAAGAAATAATCTTTAAAAACAGGTCCAAAAAATACAAAATTCCTAAAAATTTAAAAACATTTTTAACTTCATAAAAAAAGTATTAGTTTTGTAGAACTCCCCCAAAAATTTATCGGAATTATTTTAAAGCGAATTTCTTTACTTTTTATAAAGCGAATGAATGCTACTGTTTTAAAAACATATTCAAAACCGAAATAAAAACAAACACTAAATGTGAATGATTTATCAATAATACGCACTCATGAGTGTTGATGATAATTTGTCGCAAACTTATAAAGAATTATAAATATATTAACTAATCTAAAAAAACATGAAAAAACAAATTTTACTTTTAATGGTTCTTGGAATTTTATTCTCTTGTTCCAATGATAATGATAACTATAATGATGAAGACAACCAGAATGAGGAACAAACTATTGATCTTCGAATTAACCATTATAGAAATACAAGTGTTGGAGAGGGTTTTTTTTTAACTCTAATGGTTCAAGGAGACAGCAATATTGGCTCTGATAATTGGACTAAATTTTATAATTCTATAGAAGGATTCGAATATCAACCAGGGTTTATTTATGATATTAAAGTAAGAGTTGAACAAGTTGAAGATGTTCCTGTTGGTGGCAGTTCATTAAAATATATTCTTCATGAGATTACATCAATTCAAGAAGTAAGTTATGACACCCCTTTTGATATAGATATAAAAATAAACGGACAAAGTTTAATTGGCAAAACTTCTAAACATAAAATATTAAACCAAATTGAAATTGACTGTAATGGTATCTGCAGTGAACTTAATAAAAAACTAAAAAATCAAGATTTTGTAACCGGTACTTTTAAAAGACTTCAAGTTGATAAAATTCAGTTAACTAAACTTGATTAAAAAACTATTGAAAATAAAAATAAACAAATTCTTTATTAATTTTGTTCTTTAATTATTTTAAACTTAATTTATTCTTTTACTCTTTTTAACTGCATACGAAATATATTAAAAGACAAACCTCAACCTTATAAGATTAATTAATTGCTTTTAACATACTTCCGAAGTTACTAGCAAAATTTCTGTCTATTATTTGTTTATTAAATTCACACTCTAAAAAATACTCTTTAAATAAACAACGCTCTAAAAGCATTTATAAACTAATAAACCTTTATTAGAAAAGTGGAATCCGTTTTTTAAGCTCTGTTTTTCTTTGCCTAAAAAAACTATAAAAACCACCCTACTCTACTTGCTGATTATTCTTGTGTTTTGGGCCTATATAGCTAGATTATTTGTTAAAAATATTAGAAAAAGAATAGAAAACTCAAAAGCACCCTATTGCTTTTTTGTACTTTGCAAAAAAAAATAAAACCCTTTTCATTTAAAACCCTGCAAACGCATGAGTAACTTTTCTTATTTCAATAGAAAAAACAGCATTCAAGAATTACAAACAACCGAATTTGATTTATTAATAATTGGCGGCGGTATTACTGGTGCAGGTATTGCCTTAGATGCAGCTTCTCGTGGTATGAAAGTAGCATTAATAGAGAAGAATGACTTTGCTTCTGGAACCTCTAGTAAGTCTACAAAGTTAATTCACGGTGGTTTGCGATATTTAAAACAATTCGATTTTTGGTTGGTAAAAGAAGTAGGAACAGAACGCGCAATTGTGCACAAATTGGCCCCGCATTTGGTAATTCCAGAAAAAATGATTTTACCTTTAATTGATGGTGGAACCTACGGTTCTTGGCTGACCTCTGTAGGGTTAAAAGTCTATGATATTTTAGCCGCTGTAGAAGGCGAGGATCAGCGGAAAATGCTAGACAAAGAGGAAGCTTTAGAAAAAGAGCCTTTGTTGCCAGAAAACATTTTAAATGGCGCTGGTTATTACGCAGAATACAGAACAGATGATGCCCGTTTAACTTTAGAGGTTTTAAAAACGGCAGTAAATTATAATGCTAAAATTATTAATTATACAGCAGCTACTGCTTTTATATATGAACAAAACAGGGTAGTTGGTGCAACGGTAAAAGATACCTTTACAAATGAGACTTTTAATATAAAAGCAAAATACGTTGTAAATGCAACTGGCCCTTGGGTAGATACTTTACGCCAAACCAATCATTCTAAAACAAGCAAACGCTTGCGCCTAACCAAAGGTGTTCATTTAGTTGTGGCTCATGAGAAACTACCCGTAAAACAAGCGGTTTATTTTGATGTTCCAGACGGAAGAATGATGTTTGCAATTCCTCGTGGAAAAGTTACGTATTTTGGAACAACAGATACAAATTATCAAGAAGACAAAGATAATATAAATATTGATTTGGCAGATGCCATGTATTTAATAGCAGGTGTAAACAATATGTTTCCAGATATTTGTATTTCTTTAGAAGACATACAATCTTCATGGGCAGGCTTGCGCCCGTTAATTCATGAAGAAGGAAAATCTGCCTCAGAATTGTCTAGAAAAGATGAAATTTTTGTATCAGACACAGAATTAATTTCTATTGCTGGCGGCAAATTAACCGGGTATCGCAAAATGGCAGAACGTATTGTAGATTTGGTTACCAAAAAATATGAGCGCAGATTTAATGCTACTTTTAAAGAAATTAAAACCGAAGAAATTGTACTTTCTGGAGGAAAATTCGCCGATTTTAGTGAAGTACAAAGTTATATTGATGCCATTCATAATAGAATTGCAGAAGTAGATTTTAATGAAAAAGATGCACAGTATTTAGTACACAATTACGGGAAACAAACCGATTCTATTTTGCAAAAGTTTGATGACCTTATGGATGAAAATCAGGCAGAAAAAATGATAAAAGCAGAAGTTTGGTTCTGTATAAATCATGAGATGACCTGCACACCAACAGATTTTTTTGTGCGTAGAACAGGACGTTTATTCTTTGATACAAAAAGCGTTTTATTATATAAAGAATTTGTTTTAAATGAGTTTAAAAATCACTTTTCTTGGGATGAAAAAACCGCTAAAAAACATGCAAAAGAATTAGAAGATCATCTACAAACGGCTGTTACTTTTAAGTAAAATTAAAAGCGAATGCTATTAATTGGTTTCGTTTTAAAAAACTCAGATACCTTTATATTATAAAAACCGTTAGAAGGTGCTTCTCTGTAATCTTCTACATGAAAACCCCCAATTATATAGAGTTTTTCATTACTAAAGTGCATTTCAGAACCTTTTAAGTTTAAATCTATCTTGTACTCTTTTAAAGATTTTGTTCTTGGTTTAAATGTTATTATCTTACCATCTTCTTGCAAATAAATAAATTCTTTGTCTTTTGTTATTGCTGGTTTTCTCATTCCTCTAAAGAGCGTTCCTTCCTTTTTCCACTTGGCTGTTTTTAAATCGAATGATTCAATTTCTGTGAGGTTTTTTTTATTATAACCCCCAAACAAGTACAGTTTATCTTCGAAAACAATGCCTGTAACTTCTTTTCCTTTATTCATTTTAGTAAGCAAATACCAGAGACCTGTTTTTAAATCAAAAAAATGAATTTCATTAGAATATTTTATTTTTCCGTTTTTATACTGCTTTATAGAGCCTCCAAAAACAAGCACTTTATTATCGTAAAGAGCGGTGCCAAAATCTACCGCTTGGTGTGGGTTTGTTTCATCTACTTTTATTGATAAATCTTGTAATGAAATAAACTCTATTTGAGGAGACAATAACTCCATTGATTTCTTTTTAGATAACGTTTTACCGCCAATTAAAAGAACCGTGTCTTGGTAAAAAACAGCATCATGATAAGCTCTTTTTATAAGTTTCTCTTTTTCAATATTCCATTTTTTATCAGAAAAATCATACGATTGAATATCTCCTAAAAAATTATTAAAACGAATAGGTTTGGGCTTTTGAAGAAATTGCATTATTTCTCTAACATTACTAAACTGAACCTGACTTAAACCTTCTACATTTTTTTTATATTCACTAGAGGTATCACCACCAAAAATATAAATTTTATCGTTATTAATAACCGAAGCAAAAGAATAAACGGCTTTAGGTAAATCTAATAGCTTCTTGAAACTAATAGCGTTTTTTAAATTTCTTTTGGTATAAATTTCTATACCCGCTAAAGTTTCTTGTTTTTCGTTAAGAAAGATTGTTAAAAGTGTAATTCCTTTTTTAAACACAACTTGTTTTGTTTCGTAATTAAGATGTGTAACCGAAAAAGAAATTGTTTCTTTATTTTTTAGATTAAAAGAAAAGGCACCGTTTTCATCAGAATACTTAGTTTTGTCTATAAAAAAAACGTGTGCTTTCTCTATAGGAGCGTTTGTATCAAAATCTAAAATTTTCAATGTAATCTTTTGAGATAAGCAAGTAACAGTATACATTAAAAAACAAAAAAAATACAATTTTCTCATACGCTCTTTTTACAGTTATACAACAAATACTGTGCCTTAAAGACACTATTTATACTTCGTTTTCTTCAATCTCTTTTGTTAAGTCTAAATCTAACAAAACAGGATTTACAATTCCGGTAGTTACTACCGTAATTATTGTCATGGTTCCTCCAAAAACTACAGCAGCAACAGGCCCTATTAACTTCGCCGCCAATCCGCTTTCAAAAGCACCCAACTCATTAGAAGAACCCACAAACATAGAGTTTACAGAAGAAACCCTACCCCGCATATCATCTGGTGTTTTTAATTGTAAAATAGTTTGCCTAATAACCATAGAAATACCATCTGCTGCACCACTTATAAATAAAGCCAATACGCTTACCCAAAAAAGAGAAGAGAGCCCAAAAGCAATAATACTTAACCCAAATATAAAAACAGAAACCAACATTTTTTTACCGGTATTTTTATTGATAGGAATATACGTAGTTAAAAACATGGTTACAATACTTCCCATAGAAATAGAAGCGTTTAAAATACCAAAACCTTCTGGCCCAACCTTTAAAACATCTTGTGCAAAAACGGATAAAATTGCAACCGTTCCTCCAAATAAAACGGCAATCATATCTAATGTTAACACCCCTAAAATTGCTTTATTTTGAAATACAAATTGAACACCCGCCTTTAAGCTTTCTTTCATTGGCTCACCTATTTTTTTATTTAATATAGGTTTCTTTTTAATAAAAAAAACACCTATTAAAGATAAAATAACAAGTATAAAAACAAGACATAATGTTTTATCTACACCAATAATACTTATTAAAAAACCCGCAGCAAGTGCGCCAGAAACAGAGGCTGTTTTCCAGGTACTTGTACTCCAGGTTGCAGCGTTATGATATATTTTTTTAGGCACCAATAAAGCCACTAAAGAAAAAATAGTAGGTCCGAAGAATGCTCGCAAGAATCCGCCGAAAAACACCAACCCATATATAGAATATAATACCGAATTAATAGACCAACCTGCAATAACACTTTCTGTAGTTAATAAAAACAACCCTAAACTAATTAAAGAAAAGGCTGCAGTGCAAATGGCAAGTAAATTTCTTTTTTCTCTTTGGTCTACAATATGACCCGCAAATAATGCCATTGAAAAGGCCGGTATAATTTCCATTAAACCAATAATTCCTAAGGAAAGAGGGTCTTTTGTAATTGAATATACCTGCCACTCTATAACAATAAACTGCATAGACCAACCAAAAACCAAAAGAAACCGTACAAATAAAAAGATATTAAATTCTTTTATTCTAAGTGCTGCGTAGGGGTCTTGTTTCTTCATGTATTATTTTAATTTCATGTCCATTAAAATTGCAAAGGTTTGGTTAATGTCTTTCTCTTTTACAACAATAGTCATTTCATTTGTTGTAGAAATAATTTCTTGTAAAGAAATATCTGCCCAAGCCAATTGCTTTAATATAAAGTAGTAAATACCAGATTGTTCTTGGTTTTCTTTTGGAAGTTTTATGGTTAAAGAAGCTAGTTCTAAAACGTTTGCAATTAAGTTTTCTTTTTCGAAAATTTCATTTACAAAAGGCTGTAAGTTTTTACTCGTAACAATATTTGTTTCAAAAATACCTTGAGAAACAGTTAAGAAGTAATCTGAACTTTCTGATGATTTAGTTAAAATCTTTGCAATCTCTTTTAAAAGAGATGGCGTATTTTTAAAAGTAAAATCACATAAATCTGACCGAACAATTACATCTCCTAAATCTAAGGCTAGTTTTTTAATGTTTTTTCTAATACGTAATTCGCTTGCGGGAGACAACCTGTTAATTGCCATCATTACCGCGCCCACTTTTACTTCTTTTTTTAGCGCTTCAGACACTTCTGGAAGAATTATTCTTGCCAAAGAAGAAACGTTTATCAACTTTTCATTTAAAGCTTCTTCTATAAAAGGTGTTTTTCTAATTGTACCTTCTACAACTTCTTGTATTGTTTTCATTTTAATTGTTTAATAAAACATGATAATGTTCAAAATTAAACAATTAATCTAATTTATTCGTTAAATTTTCAAATTCTTTTTTAGCATCTGTATTCTTATACAGCACATTATAAACAGCATTAATAATTGGTGTATTCGCACCGTTTTCTTCTTTCATTTTAAAAGCACTCTTTGTTGCATAGTATCCTTCTGCAATCATACTCATTTCCATTTGAGCAGATTTTACCGTATATCCTTTACCAACCATATTACCAAACTGTCTGTTTCTGCTAAAAATAGAATAACCAGTAACTAACAAATCTCCTAAATAAGCAGAGTTATTAATATTTCGTTTCATTTTATGTACTTTCTTAATAAAACGTTTCATTTCTCTAATTGCATTACTCATTAAGACGGCCTGAAAATTATCTCCATAACCCAAACCATGTGCAATACCCGCTGCAACCGCATATATGTTTTTTAACATTGCGGCGTACTCTGTACCAATAATATCGTCAGAAATTTTTGTTTTTATGTACCAACTATTTAAAGAAGTACTCATAAACTTTGCATTGGCTTCATCTTGACATGCAATTGTTAAATATGATAAACGCTCCATTGCCACCTCTTCTGCATGACAAGGCCCTGTTATTACACCAATGTTTTCAAAAGGAACGGCATGCTCTTTATGAAAATGCTCGCCAACAATTAAACCTGTTTCTGGCACAATGCCTTTAATTGCAGAAAAAATAATTTTATCTTTTAATGGCTCTTTTAACTTTTTTAATTCGCTCATTAAAAAAGCAGAAGGAATTGCGAAAATAAGTACATCATAATTTGCTACAATACTATTCATATCATTAGATAAATCTAATTGATCTGCATACACATCTGCGGCTCTAAGATATTTAGGGTTGTGGTTGTTTTCTTTTATATGCGCTATAGCAGATTGGCTTCTCATATACCAACCAACCATATTTGAGTTTTCTGACAACATCTTTACAATAGCTGTTGCCCAACTTCCTCCACCTAAAACGGCTATTTTTTTCTGATCATTCATCATTCCATCACTTTAAACGCCAAAAGTAATAAAATTAGTAACTAATGATGAATGCTTCTTTGAATTATTATCTTTGTAATAAATTAACAACTTAAAATGAACGTACAAATTATCAATAAATCAAAACACGCAACCCCTAATTATGAAACTGAGGGCGCTGCAGGCATGGATTTAAAGGCAAATATAGAAACCGCTATTGTGTTGCAACCTTTAGAAAGAGCCATTGTAAAAACAGGTTTATTTATAGCTTTGCCAATTGGTTTTGAAGCACAAGTGAGACCAAGAAGTGGTTTAGCAGCTAAAAAAGGAATTACTGTTTTAAACTCTCCAGGAACTGTAGATGCAGATTATAGAGGAGAAATTGGCGTAATTCTAGTAAATCTTTCTAAGGAAGCTTTCATTATAAATGATGGAGAAAGAATAGCACAATTAATTATAGCAAAACACGAACGTGTAAATTGGAAAGAAGTAACTATTTTATCTGAAACAGAACGTGGTTCTGGTGGTTTTGGAAGCACTGGGGTTTAAAGAGCTTCAAGCCTTTTGTATACCTGGCTCATTTTCCTAACAGATTCATGTAATAAATTAAAAGATAAAAAGACGTGAGAATGGTAGTTATACCCTAACTTTTTATAAAATTGAAATGCTGCAGGTTGCGCATCCATTGCGTCTAACCAAATAAAATTACACCCTTTTTGTTGTGCTTTACACTCTAACCAAGTAAGTAATTTTTTACCAATTCCGTTTCCCTGCATATTAGGGTGCAGATAAATTCTATGTAATTTCAACTGTTTTTCATCGGATATGCCTGCGAGTTTTTCATCCCAAATAAATCTAAAATTACCAATAACCTCTTCATTAAAAAGAATAAAGTAGTTTTCTGCTTTTTGTGCTAACAATTCTTTTAAGATAGGATTTTTAGAATATTGTGTGTTTACATACCAATCTCCTTTATCAGTCCATAAATGACTGTAGGCCAAAGGGTATATTTCTTTCATTAATGTAAAAAGAGTTTTAGTATCTGAGTTTAAAACAGGCCTTAACTGTATGTTTTCTGTTATTTTAATCATCACTTAAATGTAAAAAACTGCTGTAGATTGATTACTTCTACAGCAGCTTTTATTAATAATAAATAGAACTTTTAAAACTTATTCCTGATTTTCAATAGCATCTTTAATTTTTCCTTCAAGCTCTTCGGCCAACTCGGGATTGTCTTTAATTAGACCTTTAACAGCATCTCTACCTTGTCCTAATTTTGTTTCTCCGTAGCTAAACCAAGAACCACTTTTCTTAACAATACCTAATTCTACACCAATATCTAAAATTTCACCAACTTTAGAAATACCTAAACCGTACATAATGTCAAATTCTGCAATTTGAAACGGTGGTGCCACTTTATTTTTTACAACTTTAACCTTGGTACTGTTTCCAATAACCTTGTCTCCGTCTTTAATTTGTGTTCTTCTTCTAATATCTAAACGAACAGAAGCATAAAATTTTAATGCATTACCACCAGTTGTTGTTTCTGGGTTACCAAACATAACACCAATCTTTTCTCTTAACTGGTTGATAAAAATAACAGTACATTTTGTTTTAGAAATAGTACCGGTTAATTTACGCAATGCTTGCGACATTAAACGTGCATGTAATCCCATTTTAGAATCACCCATTTCACCTTCAATTTCTGCCTTTGGTGTTAATGCAGCAACAGAATCTATTACAACAATATCTATAGCTCCAGAGCGAATTAAATTTTCTGCAATTTCTAATGCTTGCTCACCATGATCTGGTTGAGAAATAATTAAATTATCTATATCTACGCCTAAATTTTCTGCGTAAAATTTATCAAATGCATGCTCTGCATCAATAAACGCTGCAATTCCGCCGGCCTTCTGAGCCTCTGCAATTGCATGTAATGTTAAGGTTGTTTTACCAGAAGATTCTGGTCCATAAATTTCAATAACTCTTCCTCTTGGATATCCACCAACACCTAAGGCTAAATCTAACCCTAAAGAACCAGATGAAATAGCATCTATATCTTCAGTTACTACATCTCCTAACTTCATTACAGCTCCTTTTCCGTAAGTTTTATCTAACTTATCTAGTGTAAGTTGAAGAGCTTTTAACTTTGCTGTTTTTTCTTTATCTGCCGCCATTAATATTGCTTGTTTTATTTTTTATAAGACGGACAAGTTACAAAAATCTAAGATTAATTTCCTAAAAAATAACATCGAAATTTAGACTATTTTTGCAGAAAGTCTTAGAAAAATGAGTTCAATAATATATTTAAATAATAATAATTGTAGCGTAGTAATTGATAAGGGAGAATTAATTAGTTTTAAAAATGAAGAATTAGAGTACATTCACCAAAAAGGAAGTAAAGGATGGCGTAATTCTGATATTGAAATGTTTCCTGTAATTGGCCCCATTTCTAAAAATAATTTTCGTGTTCATACTAAAAATGGCGATGCAATTCAAGATCAACACGGTTTATTGCGAGAGCTTGAGTATACCCTAGTTTCTTCGGATGAAAATACAGCATCTTTTATTAAGGTATATAAAAAAAATACGAAAATAAGTAATAGTAAATTTCCAAAAAAATCTACTGAAGAAAAACTGTTTTGGCCTTTTGATTTTACGTTTGAGAAACAGTATTACTTAGAAGATAACACATTAAAAATAAGTTTTATTCTTACTTCAGAAAAAGGAATGCCATTTATGTTAGGATATCATCCTGCGTTTTTATTATCTAACACAGGTGAAGAAATTTTAACCTCTAATGATAAAAAAGCAACTTTATCTGAAATTCAACAAGTAGGAGATAATGCTTTTCCTTTTTTAGATTGTAATAAAATTACTTTAGAAAATATTGATAGAAAACATTTAGAAATAACCACCACAGGCTTTCAAAATTTTATGATTTGGTCTCCTGTAAATAATATGCTTTGTATTGAGCCAATTACGCAATATACTTCTTACACAAATGAAAAATTTTCTGAAGAAAATATGCGTTTATCCGAAGGAAAAAATAACTTTTCTTTTGAAATAAAGCTTTTGTAGTTTGATAGAAAACCACCGTCATTTTATAATTAATAAACCTTGGGGAATGATTTCTCAGTTTGTAAATCCTGCAAAGAGAAAGAAAGCATTATTAGGAGATTTATATGATTTTCCTGAGGGCACTATGGCAATTGGGCGCCTAGATGTTCCTTCTGAGGGTTTACTTCTGTTAACCACAGACGGAAAAGTTTCCGCAGAAATTAGAAGTAATAAATATGAGAAAGAATACTACGTACAAGTAGATGGTTTAATTACCGAAAGTGAAATTGAACAATTAAAAAAGGGTGTAGAAATTGGTGTTAAAGGAGAAAAATATACTACAAAACCTGGAAAAGCCTTTTGTATTGAAGATCCAAAATTTCCTTTAAGAAGTCAGAAGATTAGAGACGAAAGACATGGCCCAACAAGTTGGGTGGCTATAACTATAAGAGAAGGTAAATTTAGACAAGTTAGAAAAATGACTGCTGCTGTAGGTTTACCAACACTACGTTTAATTAGAGTTAGAATTGGTGATATAAAGTTAGAAGATTTAGATGTTAGTGCTGTAAAAGAGGTAGACTATTTTATTTAATTATAACTTATCCATTCTAATATGCGGAATGCCGTCTTCTAAGTATTCTTCGCCTACTTGAATAAATTGATGTGTTTCATAAAAATTCTTTAAATATTTCTGAGCAGAAATTGTAATTTCAGTTACTCTGTAAAAATAGTCTATTGCCTTAATAGAGGCTTTCATTACATCATGACCAAAACCATATTTTCTTTCTGAAGCTAACACTAAAACTCTTCCAATACTAGCATTGTCAAAATAATCTCCTGGTTTAAAAACACGGGTGTATGCCACCATTTTTTTATTTTTATACCCTATAATATGTAATGCTTTTTGGTCTTTAAAATCTATATCTTGATAAACACAATCTTGTTCTACCACAAACACTTCAGATCTTAATTGTAATATTTCATACAATTCTGTAGTATTTAATTCTGTAAATTTTTTTGTTATAAAATTCATAAAATATTAACAAGAAATTTTATCAACTCTAGTTCCATGTCTTCCACCTTCAAACTCTGTAGTAAGAAAAACATCTACAAAACCAATGGCTTGTTGTAAAGAAACAAAACGCGCAGGAATGGTAAGAATATTTGCATTATTATGCTGTCTTGTAAGAGCAACTAATTCATTATTCCAACAAAGTGCGGCTCTTATGCCTTGATGTTTGTTTGCAGTCATTTGCGCACCATTACCACTTCCACATAAAATAATACCTAAAGAAGCGGTACCACTTTCTACAGCATTTGCTGTTGGGTGAATTGCATCAGGATAATCCATAGAATCATTTGTATCGGTTCCGAAATTTAAAACAACATGCCCTTTGTTTTCTAAATGTTTTATAATTTCGAACTTGTATTCTGTTCCTGCGTGATCATTACCAATTGCAATTGTCATAATAAGTTGATTTTAATTTAGTTGTCTGCCACAAAAATACAGAAACTAACGGTTATCAACAGTTATAAAAATTAAAATTTATATATATTTAATAACTATTTAATTTTTAGCTTTTTAGCTTTTTAAGTAAATGTTAAGAAGTTGCAAGGAAAAAAGAATAAGTTTATTTGGTGGTTTTAAATATTATTATAATACAGCGAGTACTATGATATACACAACTTTTTTTATGAGTATTTAATAAAAGTTTATAAACATTAATTTTACTGTTTATTTACAAATAAAGGATTTTAGTTATTGATAATTTTAGGTTAATAACTGTTTACAACTATTGTTAACAACTCTATTTTAATATTGATTTATAAGCCTTTAAATAGCTAATAAAATGTAGACGTTTTTTAATAACTCATATATTAAAAAGAAAAGTTAAAAATTTATAGTAGCTATTCACATACTATTATAAACACCATTGTTTTTTAAAATTTAATAAAAGAAAGAAATAGTATTATATAGAATGTTGATAAGTCTGAAAAAAGAAAAAGTAACTGTTTCTAAAAAGAAGTTAGGCTACTACAAATTGTATTGCTTTTTCTACAATACTTACACTTAAACTTTCTGTACCAATCAATTCTCCGTCTGCTTGAATAAAAGATGTTGCATTTTTTGGAATTACCGTAATTTTCTTAGTTTTATAAGTTGTTACTTTTTTATGGTTTGTTATTTTACCAGAGTATAATTTTGGAAGATTTAAAATAAGCTCTAAAAAAGTAAGGTTTTTAACAATTGTAATATCTAATAAACCATCAGTTGTATTTACCTTTTCTGTAAACTGCATGCCTCCTCCAGAGTATTTACAAATACCAAAAATAGTCATTAAACAGTTTGTCTCTATAATTTTATTATTAATCAAAATTTTAAAAACAGCTTTTTTATAAAATAACAATCCATAAATACCCGCTATTAAATAAGAGATACTACCAAATTTTTTTAAAGATTTTAATTTACTTACAATATAACCGTCATACCCTAAACCAGCTACATTATTAAAGTAAGTAACAGTATTTAATGTTTTTAAAACACCAATATCTTGTGTAATTATTTTCTTTTTATAGATAAGATTTACTGCTTCTTTAATATTAGTTAGTATGTTGTATGTTTTAATCCAATCGTTTCCAGTTCCTAAAGGAATTACACTAATAGTTATATTAGAAGTTTTTACATACCTTTGCATCATTATTCCGTTAACTACATGATGTAGCGTTCCGTCTCCACCAACAGAAATAATGTTTCTAAAACCATTTTTAATAGCGTTTTGTACCAGGGCTATTTCGTGTTTAGAAAACTGAGTAAAAGCAAAAGAATAGTCTAAATTCTTGTTTTTTAGTGATTGTTGAATTTCTTTCCATAATTTAGAAAAATTCCGATTTCCAGAAGTAGGGTTTGCAATTACAAACCAAGAATTATTATATTGAGGCTGTTTAATAGCGGTATTTATAATATTAAAATAAGACATAAAAACAAGATTAATAATACGGCAAATTACAAAATAGATTAGTAACAGTATTTTAATATAAGATCTATTGAATAGTTGTAATTTGCAATAGTTGTTGGTTTATTAAAAATAATAAACTTACACATAAATAATACAGTACAAATGACAAAAAAGAAGAAAAAAATTTACAAAAAGAAAGGTAATGTGGTAAAAGATATTACGAAAAATATATTTAGAATTTTAAATGAAGACAGCACAAAATCTTATAATTATAAGCAAGTTGCAGCAAAATTAAAAATTTCTGATACAGATGGTAAAAATCAAATAATTCAGAAGTTAGCAGAGCTAACTGCCACTAAAAAAGTAATAGAAGTAGAAAGAGGAAAATTTAAAATTAATGCAGATAGAAAATATTCTATAGGTACTTTAGATATTACTTCTAATGGTAACGGTTATTTTATATCTGATGATTATGAAGATGATATTTTTATACCAAACAATAATTTAGGAAAAGGTTTACACCAAGACACAGTAAAAGCCTATGTTTATAAAGTAAGAAGTGGTAAAAAAATGGAAGCAGATGTTGTAGAAATTTTAAACCGTTCTAAAACCGAATTTGTTGGTGTTTTACAAAAGAATAAAAATTTTGGTTTTGTAGTGCCAGATAATAATAAAATGTATGCAGATATTTTTATTTCAGAAAATAAAATGAATGGTGCAGAACATGGTGATAAAGTGCAAGCTAAAATTATAGATTGGCCTAAAAATTCTAAAAATCCGTTTGGAAAAATTACAACGGTTTTAGGAAAACCAGGAGATCATAATACAGAAATGCATTCTATTTTATTAGAATATGATTTACCTTTTGAGTTTGAGCCAGAAGTAGAAAAAGAAGCAGAAAATTTATCAATAGAAATTACAAAAGAAGAAATTTCTAAGCGTAGAGATATGCGTAAAGATTTAACTTTTACAATAGACCCTAAAGACGCTAAAGATTTTGATGATGCATTGTCATTTACAAAACTAGAAAATGGTAATTATGAAATAGGAATACATATAGCAGATGTTTCACATTATTTAGAACCAAAAACGATTCTAGATGACGAGGCTTATAAAAGAGCTACATCTGTTTATTTAGTAGACAGAGTAGTGCCAATGTTACCAGAAATGTTAAGTAATGGTGTTTGTTCTTTAAGGCCACATGAGGAGAAACTAACTTTTTCTGCTGTATTTGAAATTAATGAAAAAGCAGAAATTATTAAAGAATGGTTCGGTAGAACAGTAACGTATTCAGACCAACGTTTTGCCTATGAAGAAGCACAAGCTATTATAGAGAATTGTAAACTATCTGATAGTTTAGAATCTTACAAAATGCCAGAGGCTATTTCTATTATAGATAAAGAATATGAAGTAACAAAAGAAGTTGTAGAAGCTACTTTAAAACTAGATGAATTAGCAAAAATTCTTCGTAAAAAAAGAATGAAACAAGGTGCTATTTCTTTTGATAGAGTAGAGGTTAAATTTAATTTAGATGAAAAAGCAAATCCGGTTGGGGTTTTCTTTAAAGAATCTAAAGATGCTAATAAATTAATTGAAGAATTTATGCTATTGGCAAATAGAAAAGTAGCTGAATATATTGGATTTTCTAAAGGAAAAGCAACAAATAGAACTTTTATTTATAGAGTACATGATGAGCCTAATGATGAAAAATTAGCCTCTTTACAAAATATGGTACGTAAATTTGGTTATCAAATAAATACAGATACTAAAGAAACTACTTCAGTTTCTTTAAATCAACTTTTAAGTGATGTACACGGTAAGGCAGAATCTAATATGATAGAAACCTTAACTATTAGAACAATGTCTAAAGCGGTCTATACCACACAGAATATTGGTCATTATGGTTTGGCTTTTGATTATTACAGTCATTTTACATCCCCAATTAGAAGGTATCCAGATGTAATGACACATAGATTGTTACAGCATTATTTGGATGGTGGAGATACACCTAAAGCAGATAAGTACGAAGAAAAATGTAAACACTCATCTAATAGAGAAGAGTTGGCTTCTAAAGCAGAAAGATCTTCTATTAAGTATATGCAAGTAAAATATATGCAAGATCATAAAGATGAAGTTTTTGATGGCGTAATTACCGGCACTACAGAATGGGGAATTTATGTAGAAATTTCTTCTAACAAATGTGAGGGTATGGTAAGAATTAGAGATATAAAGAGCGATTTTTATATTTTTGATGATAAACAACATGCTATTATAGGGCAATCTTCAAAAAAAATGTATCAATTAGGGGATGAAGTAAAAATTCAAGTTAAAAAAGCAGATTTAGAGCGTAAACATTTAGATTTTAATTTAATTGAAGAATAATTTTTATTTTCTACAATAAAAGGTAATAAATTTCTTTATGTTATTATAATTATTAAATTAGATATCAAAAAGAAAAGAAATGAAAAAGAATTTATTTATTTACATTTTATTTATTAGTATTATTACAGTTGGACAAACTACTATAAATCAGAATTTAGGAGACTTTACAACGCTTAAAGTTTATAATGGTATTGAAGTAGAATTAATTAAAGCTGCCGAGCAGAAATTAGAAATTACAGGGAATAAATCTGAAATGGTGAAAATAAAAAATGTAGATAATACATTAAAATTATCTTTACCTTTTTCTTTAAAACCCACTAATAATGCTGCGGAAGGTGAGGTTTTAATTAAACTTTATTATAGTAAAAATATCAATATTATTGATGGAAACCAAGGGGCAACAATTACTAGTAAAGACTTTAATCAAGATAACATAGAATTAAATGCACAAGAAAGAGCATTTATTAATATTACAACTAAAACAAATTATTTAACAGTTAGAGCTACTTCTGGTGGAATTATTAAAGTTTCTGGAACTGCAAAAAATCAAGAAGTATTTGTAGATTTATATGGTATTTATCATGGGTTTAATTTAAGTTCTTTGGGTAATTCTACCGTTAAATCTGGTACTGGCGCAAAAGCAGAAATTACTGCAGGAGCGTCTTTAAATGCAAAAGTTAGTTTTGGTGGTGCTATTTTTTATAAAGGAAACCCGGCGGTTGTAAAAGACAAAAAAATAATTGGAGGTATCATAGAAAAAAGAAATGAATAGAAGAATTAGAAAGTTTTAAAATAACATCCTTTTTCGTATATTTGTAATTAATAAAATTAAAAGAGATGCATAGTTTAGCTATATTTTTTGGAATGGTAAGTGGGGTACAAATAGCCGTTATTGTTGTAGTGGCTTTACTTTTTTTTGGAGGTAAAAAAATACCAGAATTAATGAAAGGTTTAGGTGGCGGAATTAAGGAGTTTAAAAATGCTGCTAAAGAAGAAGAAATTGAAGAAAATAAAGAAGAAAAAAAGTAAGATCAATATATAAATAAAAAATAAAAAAGTTTAATCTATTATAGATTAAACTTTTTTATTTTAAATAGAATTATTATTTGTGAGTTTCACTAATAGTAAAAAGAAAGAGCTTGCTAAATCTAGTAAGCTCTTTTTTTTTATCAGTATATTTTTACTAGGCTTCTTTGTTTTTTTGGTTTTTCATTGCTTCACCAATCTGGTTACTTGCAGTAAAACTAGCAACCATGTCATTTAACATTGTACTACCAGCTTGTGGTGAGTTTGGTAGCAATATTAAATTACTATTTGTTTGTTGTCCAATAGACTGTAAAGTGTCATAATGTTGTGTTACAACAATTAACGCAGATGCTTCTTGTGAGTTTATTCCTACTTTATTTAAAACCTCTACAGACTCTTCTAAACCACGCGCAATTTCTCTACGTTGGTCGGCAATACCTTGGCCTTGTAAACGTTTGCTTTCTGCTTCTGCTTTCGCACGTTCTACTATTAAAATACGTTGTGCATCTCCTTCATATTGTGCAGCAACTTTTTCTCTTTCAGAAGCATTAATTCTGTTCATTGCTATCTTTACTTGTGGGTCTGGATCAATATCTGTTACCAAAGTTCTAATAATATCAAAGCCATAGTTAATCATAGCGTCATTTAACTCTGCCTTTACAGCCAAAGCAATATCGTCTTTTTTCACAAAAACATCATCTAATTTCATTTTAGGTACTTCTGCTCTTACAACATCAAATACATAAGAAGTTATTTGATCATGTGGATAGTCTAATTTATAAAATGCGTCATATACTTTATCTGCAATTACTTTGTATTGTACAGATACTTTTAGTTTTACAAAAACATCATCTAAGGTTTTCGTTTCAATAATTACATCTAATTGCTGTATTTTTAAGCTTAATCTTCCTGCAACTTTATCGATAACAGGTATTTTTAAATGTAATCCAGAAGGTCTAACGGTATTAAATTTTCCGAAGCGCTCTAAAATAGCTGCGGTTTGCTGCTTAACAGTAAAGAAAGAAGCAAAAATAATAAGGCCGAGTAAAATGATAATAATTAATGAAATTGTGGGCATGTCTGTGTTTTTTAAGGGTTATTAATCTAATATAGTAAAGATACTGTTTTTAGTATTTAATTACAAGACACATTTTTTTAGAAACGTTATATATAAAACAAAAAAAGGCTCAATATTATTGAGCCTTTTTTTGTTTTAGCGTATAGATTATAATTTATCAATCGCATTTTCGATTCTTCTTATAGTTTCTTGTTTTCCAATCATTGCTATAATATCAAATAAATGAGGTCCGGCTAATTTACCAACTAAACTTAAACGTAAAGGTTGCATTACTTTGCCAAAGCCTATTTCTTTATTAGTTATCCATTCTTTAATCTCTTTCTCTGTGTTTTCTGACGAAAAATCATTAATATTAGTAATTACAGATATTAATTCTGTCATTAATTCAGTAGTTCCTTCTTTCCAATTTTTCTTAGAAGCTTTTGCATCAAAACTTATAGGAGCTTCAAAAAAGAAGTTAGATAATTCCCAAAAATCATTTACAAAAACAGCCCTTTCTTTAATTAACGAAACTACTTTTAAAATAAAACTTTTGTCTTTAGAAATGCCTTTTTCTCTTAAAATAGGGGTGTATAAATTTACTAACTCTGTATTGTCTTTAGTTTGCATGTATTGTTGGTTAAACCAACTGGCTTTATCTGGACTAAATTTTGCCCCAGATTTACTAACACGACTTAAGTCAAATGCAGCTATTAGGCCTTCTAAAGTAAAAATTTCTTGTTCAGTTCCTGGGTTCCATCCTAAGAAAGATAGCATATTTATAAATCCGTCAGAAAAGTAACCATCTTCTTTATAACCTCTAGAAACGTCTTTTGTTTCTTCGTTGGTGTATTCTAAAGGAAACACAGGAAACCCTAACTTATCACCATCTCGTTTACTTAATTTGCCTTTTCCTACGGGTTTTAAAATCAAAGGTAAATGTGCAAATTTAGGAGTGGTCCAGTTAAAAGCTTTGTATAATAAAACATGCAATGGCATGGAAGGCAACCATTCTTCTCCACGAATTACATGAGAAATTTCCATTAAATGGTCATCTACAATGTTTGCTAAATGATAGGTTGGCATTCCATCTCCTTTAAATAAAATTTTATCATCCAAAGTGTTGGTGTCTATTGTAATTTTTCCACGAATTTCATCTTCCATTCGTAAGATTTCATCTTGCGGAGTTTTAAAGCGAATTACATAAGTATCACCTGCATTAATTTTAGTTTGTACTTCTTCAGTAGTTAAAACTAAAGAGTTTATTAAACGCCCTTTTTCTCTATTATGCCAATTATAAATAAAGGTTTTTCCTTCTGCTTCATGCCCTTTTCTATGCGCATCTAAATCTTCAGAAGAATCAAAACAATAATAAGCCCAACCTGTTTTAATTAATGTATCGGCGTATTCTTTATATAGCTCTTTGCGTTCAGATTGTCTATAAGGACCAAATTTCTCATTTTTTCCAGGACCCTCATCAAATGGTATATTACACCATTCTAAAGCGTCTATAATATACTGTTCTGCATTTGCAACATAACGTGTTTGGTCTGTGTCTTCTATTCTTAAAATAAAAGTTCCATTGTGTTTTTTAGCAAATAAATAATTGTATAAAGCTGTTCTTACACCACCAATATGTAAAGGCCCTGTAGGGCTTGGGGCAAAACGTACACGAACATTAGATTCCATTTTTTTCTGTTTTTTAAAAGAGCAAAGATAGTTTTAAAAAGAGAGAATTGAAATGAGAGAAGAATAAAAAGAACTTGAAAAACAGAGTTTATTTTTTTATTTATAAAAGGGCAATCCTTTTTAATAGTTTATTTCTTTGTGAGTCTTGTGAAAAGCTTTATTTTTATTAATCATTTATGGAAGGAATTAACACAATTACAGAAAAATTACAGCAGTTTACTCGAAAGTATTACGCTAATGAGCTTATAAGAGGTGTTATTTTGTTTTTTTCTCTAGGTTTTTTGTACCTATTGTGTACGCTTTTTTTAGAATACTTTTTATGGTTAAAACCAACTGCTAGAACCTTCTTGTTTTGGCTTTTTATTTTAGTTCAAATCTTTTTGCTATTTCGTTTTATTATAATTCCCGTAGGCAAGCTTTTTGGTTTACAAAACGGAATAAACGACAAAGAGGCATCAAAAATTATAGGCAAGCACTTTCCGGAAGTAAAAGACAAATTATTAAATGTTTTACAATTAAAAGAACATCGTCAGCAATCGGATTTGTTGCTCGCTAGTATTCAGCAAAAAGCACTCGAATTACAACCAATTCCGTTTCTAAAAGCTGTAGATTTTTCGAAAAACATAAAATATATAAAGTATGCAATTTTACCAATAGCAATATTTTTAGCCATTTTATTATCAGGAAATAATCAAGTATTAAAAGAAAGTTTAAATCGGGTGGTTAATTATAGAACGGCTTACATACCACCAGCAGCTTTTAATTATATTTTAAAAAATAAAAAAACACAAGTTATCCAAGGCGAAGATTTTACAGTGAATCTTTCTATTAGAGGTGCTGTTTTACCTTCAGATGTAAAGATAAAGTTTAAGGATCAAGAGTATTTTATAACAAACAACGGTTTGGGTAATTTTTCTTACACTTTTATGGATGTACAGAAGTCTGTAGCGTTTTATTTTGATGCAAATGAGATTCAAAGTAAGGTGTATGAGTTAGTGGTTATTAGTACTCCAACAATTAATAATATTAACCTTAATCTAAAGTATCCGAGGTATACAGGAAAAAGAAATGAGACAATTTCTAATTCTGGTAATTTGGTTGTGCCAGAAGGAACTAATGTTACTTGGATAGTGGATACAAGGGAGACAGAAGAGGTTGCTATAATTTCGAACGCTAAGAGAAGTTTGTTTACAAATACAAGTAAAAATAGTTTTGAGTTTTCAAAGCGCATTAATACCTCTTTTAGGTATGAGATTTGTTCTTCCAATAAAAGCCTACCTGATTATGAGCGGTTACAATTTAATATAAACGTAATAAAAGACGAGTCTCCTGAAATTACAGTAGTGTCTAATATTGAGGCTATTTCTTTGGGGCTTGCACAATTCTCTGGACAAATATCAGATGATTATGGTTTAACAAAATTACAATTGGTTTATTATAACAAGAAGAACCCATCAGAGTTAAAAGTAAAAAACATATCCATATCTAAAGAAAATATTCAAACTTTTTTTTATCAATTTCCTACTGGGCTTTCTTTAGAGAAAGGTGTTAATTATGAACTTTATTTTGAAGTTTACGATAATGACATGATAAACGGATTAAAAAAATCTAAAAGTGTTGTTTTCAATTATAGAGTAAAGACAAATAAAGAGATTCAGCAAGAAAAGCTAGAAGAACAACGTAAAAGTATTGACGGTTTAGAGCGCATGCTTTTAAAACAGAAAAAAGCAAAGCAGGGTTTAGAAAAACTTCAAGAGGGTTTTCAAAAGAGTAAAAGGCTTAATTGGAGTGATAAAAAGAAGGTAGAAGGGTTTATAAAAAAGCAGAATTTATACAAAAAAATGATGCAACGTCAAACTCAAAAACTTCAGGAAACTTTAAATGAAAATAAAGAGCAAGACAAAACTCTTGAAGAGAAAAAAGAAGAATTACAGCAAAGAATTAACGAGCTTAAGAAAACAGATAAACAACAAAAGTTGTTAGCGGAAATTGCTAAAATTGCAGAGAAATTTAAGAAAGAGGAATTGGTAAGTAAAATAAAGGAATTAGCGCAACAAAACAAGCAACAAGAGCGAAGCCTAGAAAGAACGTTAGAATTGGTTAAGCGTTTTTATGTGGAGCAAAAAACAATGCAAATTGCTAATAAATTAACAGAGCTTTCAGAAAAACAAAAGTTATTAGAGCTTAAAGATATTGAAGGGTTAGCGGAGCAAAAGAAAATTAAAGAAGTATTTGAAGATATAAAAAAGGAATTAGACGAATTAGGAAAGGATAATGAGAGTTTAAAAGAACCTATGGATTTGCCGGATGTAGATGACGAGATAAGTGAAATTGATAAAGACTTACTACAAACGGAAGAGAGGCTAGAAAGCAGTAAAAAAAATGCTGCAAAGAAAAGTCAAAAAAAGGTAGCTTCTAAAATGAAGCAAATGAGTGGTAAAATGCAAAAAGCAATGTTGGATATGGAGGGTGAATCTATTGAGGAAAACATGGAAGATTTGCGTAAAATTTTAGAGAATTTAATTCTTTTCTCATACAAGCAAGAGGGTTTAATGAATAAATTTGATGTTATTTCTGTGGCACATCCAGATTTTGGAAAAGAGTTAAAAAGCCAAAATAGTATTAGAAGTTATTTTGAGCACATAGATGATAGTTTATATGTTCTTTCTATGCGCTTGCCCAAGATTTCTGGTAAAATTCAAAATGACTTATCGTCTGCTCATTATAATTTAGAGCAGTCTTTAGAAAATTTTTCTGAAGGCCGTTTTGATAACGGAATTAGTAATCAGCGTTACGTAATGACAGCCACTAATAACCTTGCAGACTACTTAAGCACAATGCTAAATGAAATGAAAAATGCATCCATGAAAATGGGAAAAGGTAAAAGTGGAAAGGGCAAAGGGTTTAGCTTACCAGATATTATTAAAAAACAAGGAGAGCTTTCTGATAAGATGAAAAAAGGAATGAAAAAAGGAGCGAAACCTGGCAGTAAGCCAGGTAATAAACCGGGAAATAAGAGTGGTTCGGCTACTGGTGGAAGTAAAGGGAAGAATAAAGGTCAGGGAAAAAAGGGTAAAAATGCAGGAGCTAAAGAAAAAGGTGGTGGACAACAAGGAAATGACGATTTAGATGGTGAGCTATATGAAATATACAAACAACAATCTCAATTAAGGCAGCAGCTAGAAAGTGCGATTAAAGAGAATGAGGGTTCAGGCGGTAAGGCGAATAGGCAAGCGAAAAAAGTTTTAAAGTCTATGGAACAATTAGAAAATGAAATTTTAGAGAAAGGATTTAATGGCAATACGGTTCAAAAAATGCAACAATTAAATTACGATTTATTAAAATTAGACAAGGCTACTTTAGAACAAGGTAAAGAAAATAAGCGTAAATCAATAACAAATAGAGAGGGTACTCAAAGAAATAACAAGAAATCTTTAGAATTTAAAAGGCAGTTTTATAATCAAATAGAAATATTAAATAGACAATCATTACCTTTGCAGCAAAAGTATAAATTAAAGGTTCGTAAATATTTTTCCGATCCAAAGAAGATAAAGAATGATTAGTTTTAATTACGAAACCAACTTTAAACTAGAGAACGAGAGTGCTCTTGAGAAATGGATTCAAAAAATTATTGTAGACAATAATTGTGAAGAGGGTGAAGTAAATTACATTTTTTGTGATGATGTTTATTTATTGAAATTAAATATAGAATTTTTGCAGCACGATACGTTAACAGATATAATAAGTTTCGATAATTCACTAGGGAATCTTGTGGGTGGTGATATTTTTATTTCTATTGAAAGGGTGGCAGACAACGCGAACGATTATGAAGTTTCGTTTTTAGAAGAATTACAAAGAGTGATGATTCATGGGGTATTGCACTATATTGGTTTTACAGATAAAACACCGGAAGATCAAAAAGAGATGACTATTCAGGAAAACAAAGCACTTTCTAAGTTAATAGGTTTAGAATCAATTAATTAAATATAAAGTTTCACGTGGAACTATAGGTTATGAGTTTATTTTCAACAACATTTGATGTTATCGTAATAGGTGGTGGTCATGCAGGTAGTGAGGCCGCAGCCGCGAGTGCAAATATGGGCGCGCATACATTGTTAATTACAATGAATTTGCAAAATATTGCACAAATGAGTTGTAATCCCGCAATGGGCGGTATTGCAAAAGGACAAATTGTAAGAGAAATTGATGCCCTAGGTGGTTATAGTGGTGTGGTTACAGATAAAACCGCAATACAATTTAAAATGCTTAATAAGTCTAAGGGCCCTGCAATGTGGAGTCCTAGAGTGCAATCAGATAGAATGCAGTTTGCAGATTGCTGGAGAACAATGCTAGAGGAGACTAAAAATGTAGACTTTTATCAAGACTCTGTAAACGGCTTGTTGTTTGATGGTCAAAAAATTGTGGGTGTAAAGACTGCGTTAGGATTAAATATAAAGGCAAAGACAGTTATAATTACGGCAGGTACTTTTTTAAACGGATTAATTCATATTGGAGATAAAAGTTTTGGAGGAGGAAGAGCTGGTGAAGGAGCTTCTACTGGTATAACGGAAGAGCTAGTTGAAAAAGGTTTTGAAGCAGGAAGAATGAAAACAGGAACACCTCCAAGAGTGGATGGGCGTTCTCTAGATTATTCGAAAATGACAGAGCAACCAGGAGATGAAATTACTGAGAAGTTTTCTTACTTACCAACAACAAGTGCGTTACAAAAGCAACGCTCTTGTTATTTAACATATACAAATCAAAAGGTACACGATATTCTTCGTGAAGGTTTTGATCGATCACCAATGTTTAATGGTCGAATTAAATCTACCGGCCCAAGATACTGTCCTTCTGTAGAAGATAAGGTAGATCGTTTTGCAACAAAAGATAGACATCAGATCTTTGTAGAGCCAGAAGGGTGGACTACCGTTGAAATGTATGTAAACGGTTTTTCAACATCACTGCCAGAAGATATTCAAGACAAAGCAATACGTGCTGTAGAGGGTTTTGAAAACGTAAAGTTTTTAAGATATGGCTATGCTATTGAATATGACTTTTTTCAGCCAACACAATTAAAACACTCTTTAGAAACGAAGTTAATTGAGAACTTGTTTTTTGCAGGGCAGATTAATGGAACCACAGGTTATGAAGAGGCAGCAGCACAGGGTTTAATGGCCGGTATAAATGCGGCATTAAAAACACAAGGAAAAGAGCCTTTTATATTAAAAAGAAATGAGGCATATATTGGTGTTTTAATTGATGACTTGATAACAAAAGGAACAGAAGAACCATATAGAATGTTTACGTCTAGGGCAGAATATAGAACTTTATTAAGACAAGATAATGCAGATTTGAGATTGACTCCGTTAGGTTATAAGTTAGGGTTAGCGTCTCAAGAAAGAATGGATCGGGTTTTAGAAAAGGAACAGAAAACAGCTTTATTAATTAAGTTTTTGGGAGATACTAGTGTAAAACAAGAAGAGGTTAATCCTATTTTAGAGGCTAAGAATTTGGCATTGGTAAATCAGTCTTTGAAGCTTTTTAAAGTTGCGGCAAGGCCCCAATTATCTTTGTCAGATTTTAGTGAAATAAAAAAGTTAAAGCAATTTTTAAAGGATAATACTATTGCAAAAGATGTAATAGAGCAAGCTGAAATTCATTTAAAATATTCGGGTTACATTGAAAAGGAAAGAAGCAATGCAGACAAGTTAAATAGATTAGAGAACGTTGTTATTCCTTCTAGCTTTAAATATGAAAAAGTAAAATCTCTTTCTTATGAAGCAACTGAAAAATTGAACAAAGTGAAGCCAACATCTATTTCACAAGCAAGTAGAATTAGTGGAGTATCGCCTAGTGATATTTCTGTATTATTGGTTTACATGGGTAGATAAATTTAGTAAAACTTCAAATGTTCCTCGTGGAACAATTTTAATATTTAAAGAAGGTGGAAGATCAAAACGAGTTTTATAGAAATTTAACCCCGCTCTTAAATTGCAAAGACAATACGGTGTCTGGAGATTTTTTTAAACTGATGAAGCAAGAGGAATACGAAATGTTGGTAACGTTTCCTGTTCCTAATAATTTGGAAAGTTACTATAAAAGCGAAGCTTATATTTCTCATACAGATAGTAAAAAAACTTTTTTTGATAAGATATATCAAGTAGTAAAAAACTATACTTTAAAGCAGAAAATTTTATTGTTAGATTCTTTTAAAACAGAGACGAAAACTGTTTTAGATTTAGGTGCTGGAACAGGGGATTTCTTAAAAATTTGTAAAAAGAATAATTGGGAAGTTTTAGGGATTGAGCCAAGTTTAGAAGCACGAGAAAATGCCGCCAAAAAAGGAATTCATTTAAAAGAAAATATATTAGAAGTTACCAATCAAAAATTTGATGTGATTACGCTTTGGCATGTTTTAGAGCATGTAGAAAACTTAAAAAGTACCATTAAAAACTTAAAAGGATTATTACAACCTAACGGAAGGATTATTGTAGCAGTGCCAAATTATAAAAGTTACGATGCTTTTTTTTATAAAGAACACTGGGCGGCTTTTGATGTGCCAAGACATCTTTGGCACTTTAGTCAATCTACCATTCATAAATTATTTTCTGAAATAGAAATGACGGTAGAAGAAACATTACCAATGAAGTTTGATAGTTATTATGTTTCTCTTTTAAGTGAAAAATATAAAAAAGGAAAATCAAATCCAATAAAAGCTTTTTATCGAGGATTTATCTCAAACTTAAAGGCGAGAACCACAACAGAGTATTCCTCTTTAATTTATGTGATAAAAAACGATTAAAACTTATTTATAGTGCCTTCGATTTAAGAATTAACTAGTACACCTTAAAAGTGTATGTAAAAAACTTAAAAAGGCCTTAAAACGATTGTTTTAAGGCCTTTTTAAATAAGAATAACTTATTTGTTTTGTGTTTAGTATAGTTTTTAACTATTTAGCAAGAAAGCACCAATAATTGTTATAATGAAGTAGACACCTAAAGACATCGCTCCGGCATAATCTTTTGCAAGACGCTGTCCTATTAACAAGAATATTAAAGTGATGGCAGAAAGCTCTATTCCTAATAAAGCAATTTCTTTTGCTTCAGAGGTGTATAATTGATAAACACCAATAATCATTAAAATACCCGCAATAATTTCAATAATTAAAATAACACCCAATAACAAGGGTACTGTGTTTTTTAAAGGGGAGTTTTTAAAATGTTCTTTAATAAAAGAAACATTTCCATTCCAGTCTACAATCTTGTCAATACCAGACTGAATAAAAGTAACGATTAAAAAAAGGAGAATTAGTACTTCTGTTGGGTAATTAGATAAAAAATTCATGTTTATTGGTTTAATTAGTTGTGAATTAATGTATGGGGTCTTTATAAAAATGAGCTTTAATTTTATTTACAATTGTTTGGGCTAGCTTCTCATTACTTTCAATGGTCCACCCTGCAATATGGGGAGAAAGTATTACGTTGTCTGAATTGATTAAATATTGAAAAGCATCGGGCATTTTACTGTTTGTAAATAGTTTTTCAAAAGACGCTTTTTCGTACTCTAAAACATCTAGGGCTGCACCTAAAATTTTTCCAGATTTTAAACCATTAACCAGGTCTTGCGTAACCACAGAGGATCCTCGTGCAGTATTGATTAACCATAAATTATTTTTAAAATTCTTGATAAAAGTGGCGTTTATCATCTTTTTTGTTTCTTCCGTTTGTGGGGTGTGTAAACTTAAAACATCTGCTTTTTGTTGCAGTTCTTTTAATGATACTTGTTTACAATTTTCGTCAGAAACGTTTGGTTTTAAATCATAGCAAAGTATTTCAACATTGAAACCGCGTAGTTTTTTAGCAAATGATTTCCCCATATTTCCGTAGCCAATTAAACCAATTGTTTTGCCATCTAGTTCAACTCCTCGGTTTTCTTCTCTCAACCATTTTCCGTTTCTAACTTCTTTATCAGCTTTATTCAATTTATTAAAAAGAGATAGTAGCATTCCTAAAGAATGTTCTCCAACAGCATTTCTGTTTCCTTCTGGTGCTGCAATTAAATGAATTCCTTTACTTTTCGCATAGGTACAATCTATGTTTTCTAAACCAGCCCCAACGCGTCCTATAAATTTTAATTTTGTTGTTTTTTTTAAAAAAGAAGCATCAATAGAAAAACGACTTCTAATAATGAAGCCGTCATACAAATGTATTTTATCTTCAATTTCAGCTTTTGAAGAAGTATAATCTTCGTCATTGTTAAAACCTAAAAGATTAAGTTGCTTTATTAAAAGGGGGTGATTTGTATCTAGGTGAAGAATTTTCATAGAAAATGCATGAGTCTATTATGGTGGTTAAAGTGCAATTTTTATAAACAATGTAAGTTTAGTACTGCTCTTTATCACTTGGAAAATCACCACTTTTTACATCAGAAATATAGTTCTCAAAAGCACCTGTCATTTCTTTATATAGGTCTAAATAGCGTCTTAAAAAGCGCGGATTAAATTCATGTGTCATTCCAATCATATCATGGGTAACTAAAACTTGGCCATCTACACCGTTTCCGGCACCAATACCAATAACAGGAATAGAGATTGCTTCTGCAACTTCTTTAGCTAATTTTGCTGGCACTTTTTCTAAGACTAGTGCAAAACAGCCAATTCTTTCTAACATTAAAGCATCTTCCATTAGTTTTTCTGCTTCTTCCTCTTCTTTTGCTCTAACGGTATAGGTTCCAAATTTATAAATGGATTGCGGTGTTAAACCTAAGTGGCCCATTACAGGAATTCCTGCATTTAGAATTCTTTTTATAGATTCTTTTACCTCTCGTCCACCCTCTAATTTGATAGAATGTCCTCCAGATTCCTTCATAATTCTAATTGCAGAACGCAAGGCTTCTTTAGGATCAGATTGGTAACTTCCAAAAGGTAAGTCTACAACTACCAAACAACGCTCTATAGCCCTAACCACAGAACTTGCGTGATAAATCATTTGATCTAGAGTTATAGGAAGCGTAGTTTCATGACCTGCCATAACGTTTGAGGCAGAATCACCAACTAGTAAAACATCAATTCCAGAACTGTCTAAAATTTTTGCCATTGTAAAATCATAGGCAGTTAACATAGAAATTTTCTCTTTGTTTGCCTTCATTTCTACAAGAGACTTTACGGTAACACGTTTGTATTCTTTCTTAGCTACAGACATAATTTATCTTTTTTTGGTGTGGTAAAAGTAAGAAATATCAATAGATATTTAACAATTTAAAAAATTTAACAATTTACTTTAGGGTATTTATTTACAAGTTAAAACTAGAACAAATAATTATGAAGTTCTAAATGATATAAATAAATATTACATTTGATACTTTATAGAATATATGACAGAACAAAAACATGCTTTAACACCCAACAAATGGATTGATAATTATGCAGATTACTTGTTTAATTATACTATTTCTCGTGTTAATAACAGCGACTTAGCAAAAGACCTAGTACAAGAAACCTTTTTTGCAGGGTTAAAATCTGCAAAGAACTTTCAAGGGAAAGCAACGGAAAAAACTTGGTTGGTCTCTATTTTAAAAAGAAAAATTATAGATCATTATAGAAAAATTAACTCTAAAAAAGGGCAAGCAGAAGTTCGAATGAGTTTTTATGATGATGGCGAAAATGAGGGAAGTTGGTTAGAAGAACGTGTACCACAAAGTTGGGACAATGCTTCTGAGAAGAGAATAGAAAATGAAGAATTACGAATTCAATTAGCGGCGTGTATTGATAAATTACCAGAAAAATATGCAATGGTTTTTAGAATGAAAACGGTGCAAGAGTTTGAAACAGAAGAAATTTGTAAGGAGTTAGGTATTACCTCGTCAAATTTATGGGTAATGATTCATAGGGCTAGAACGCAGTTGAGAAGATGTATGGAAGATAATTGGTTTAATAATTAAGAGATGTTTAAAAACTTAAAAATAACATGTAACCAAGCCACTACCATTTGTGATAAAAATCAATACGGTGAGGGTTCTGTAAAGGAATTAATAAAGTTGAATATTCATCTAATTCTGTGCAGAATTTGTATGAAGTATTCTAAACAGAATACAACACTTTCTAGTTTTTATAAGGCATATTCTATGCATTGTAAAGATATAAAGTACTGTTTGTCTTTAGAAGATAAAGAAGCTTTAAAAGCGGCATTAGAAAAAAATAAAGAATAAAACACCTCAATTAGAATGCATTTTCTACCAGAAAAAATAGATAATTACGTTGTAGCTCATTCACAAGAAGAACCTAAAATCTTACAAGAGTTAACAAAAGAAACTTGGCAAAAAGTATTAAACCCAAGAATGTTAAGTGGTGCTTTTCAAGGCCGAATATTATCTATGATTACTAAAATAATTCAGCCTAAAAACATTCTAGAGATTGGCACATATACTGGGTATTCTGCAATGTGTTTGGCAGAGGGATTGTCTTCTGAAGGTAAAATAATTACGATAGATAAAAATGAAGAATTAGAAACACTTCAAAATAAATACTTTGAAAAATCTGGGTTTAGAAATAAAATAACTCAGTTTGTAGGCAATGCAATTGAAATTATTCCAACAATTAATGAAAAGTTTGACATGGTTTTTATTGACGCAGACAAGTCTAATTATATTAATTATTTTCATTTAATTATAGATAAAATGAACTCTGGAGGAATTATTTTATCTGATAATGTTTTATGGAGTGGTAAAGTTGTAGAAGCATTAGACCCAAAAGATACCGATACAAAAGTGCTTTTAGAATATAATAAAATGATGAATGAAGATGTTAGAATAGAAACTATTTTATTACCAATTAGGGATGGTTTGACAATAAGTAGAGTTCTATAAAAAGCTATAGTTGTCTTTTTATAGGACCCGTTAGATCTTCAAGACTGTCTTTAACACCGCTAATTTCTTTGTTAATATCTTTAGCAATATCAGTATCTACTCCTAATGAATTAGAACTGTCTTTTATTTCTCTTTTGATATCGTTTGTGGCATCTTTTACTTGGCGAATACCCTTGCCCAAACCTCTGGCAATTTCAGGGATTTTATCTGCACCAAAAACCATGACCACAATCAACATGATTACCATAATTTCTGGGCCGCTAATAAATAAGAACACTATATTCATACTGCAAAGATACTGAGTTATTTTTATAAAAAGAATAAAGAATTATCTCTTTACTCTTATTTAACTTTTATGGTTAAATATTTTATCCTTTCAATAACATTCGTTTAATTTCATTCAATTTCATTAAGGCTTCAATAGGTGTTAAAGTATCTATATTGGTCGCTAAAATTTCTTCTCTAATGTTTTCTAAAAGCGGATCATCTAATTGAAAAAAGCTGAGTTGCATTTCTTCGTGTTGCGTTTGTTTTAAAACCTCTTTTACTTCTGCACTTTTGTTATTCTTTTCTAACTGTGCTAGTATTTTATTTGCTCTATGGATGACCATATTAGGCATTCCAGCTAATTTAGCAACATGAATACCAAAACTATGGTTAGAACCACCAGAAACTAATTTACGTAAGAAAATAATGTTGTCTTTCAACTCTTTTACAGACACATTAAAGTTTTTAATACGTTCAAAAGTAGTGGTCATTTCATTTAATTCATGATAATGGGTAGCAAATAATGTTTTTGCTTTTGAGGGATGCTCGTGTAAAAACTCAGAAATTGCCCAAGCAATTGAAATTCCGTCATAGGTTGAGGTTCCACGCCCTATTTCGTCTAATAAAATTAAACTTCTGTCTGAGACATTATTTAAAATAGAGGCCGTTTCATTCATTTCTACCATAAAGGTAGATTCTCCCATAGAGATATTATCACTGGCACCGACTCGTGTAAATATTTTATCTACAATTCCTATTTTTGCGTTTTGCGCAGGTACATAACTTCCCATTTGTGCTAATAGAACAATGAGTGCAGTTTGTCTTAAAATAGCCGATTTACCTGACATGTTGGGTCCGGTAATCATAATTATTTGTTGTTGATGCCTATTCAGTACTACATCATTTGCAATGTAGGTCTGGTCTATTGACAACTGTTTTTCAATAACAGGGTGCCGTCCGTTTTTAATCTCTAAATCCGTGCTTTCGTCCATAACCGGGCGCACATAATTATTGTCTATTGCTAAAACCGAAAAAGATAATAAACAGTCAATTTTTGCAATTATTTGTGCATTTTCTTGCACAATTTGTACAAACTGAATTATATATTGTAATAACTTAGTAAATATTTCTTGTTCTAATTTTTGAATTTTCTCTTCCGCACCTAATATTTTTGTTTCATACTCTTTCAGTTCTTCGGTGATGTAACGCTCTGCATTTACCAGCGTTTGTTTTCGAATCCACTCTTCCGGAACTTTATCTTTATGCGAGTTTCTAACTTCAATAAAATACCCAAAAACGTTGTTGAATGAAATTTTTAAACTAGAAATTCCTGTACGTTCTGTTTCTCGCGCTAACATTTCATCTAAATACTGCTTTCCAGAATTAGAAATTGCACGTAAATCGTCTAATTCTTTGTGCACGCCCGTAGCAATTGCATTTCCTTTATTAATGTTTACGGGTGCATGATCAAATAAGGTTTCAGAGATTTTAGCAATTAAATCGGTAGCAGTATGTAATTGCTTCCCAAGCTCTTTTACCGTAGTGTTTTTACTTTTTTCTGTAGATGCTTTTATGGGTAAAATAGCTTTTAAAGAATCTTTTAATAAGACGATTTCTCTGGGGGAAGCTTTGCCTGTGGCAACTTTAGAAATTAATCTTTCTAAATCTGATATTTGTTTTATTTGATAGGTAACTGTTTTTGAAAATTCATCTGAATCTATAAAAAACTTTACCAGTTCATGACGATTTTGAATGTCGTTTATATTTTTTAATGGAAGTGCTAGCCAACGTTTTAATAACCTTCCGCCCATTGGCGAAATGGTCTTATCTATTACATTTAAAAGGGTTACTGCATTTATAGAATTAGGATTGTGTAGCTCTAAATTACGAACCGTAAAACGGTCCATCCAAACATAATTATCTTCTGCAATTCTACTTATAGATTGAATGTGTTTTAATTGATTGTGTTGTGTTTCAGATAGGTAATACAATACTGCACCGGCAGCTATAATTCCGTTTTTAACTTCATGAATTCCAAAACCCTTTAAACTTTTTACTTCAAAATGGTTTTGCAAAGCTTCATTAGCGTATTCCTTTTGAAAAACCCAATCGTCTAAATAAAAGGTATAATAACGGTTTTCAAAAAGTTCTAAAAATTGTTGTTTGTGTTGTTTTTGAACTAAAACTTCACTCGGATTAAAATTTTGTAATAACTTATCAATGTACTCTGCATTTCCTTGCGCCACTAAATACTCTCCTGTAGAAACATCTAAAAAAGAAATACCAAGTTGTTTCTTATCAAAATGAACCGCCGCTAAAAAGTTGTTGGTTTTGCTTTGTAAAACTTCATCATTTAAAGATACACCTGGCGTAATTAATTCTGTAACACCGCGTTTTACGATGTTCTTTGTCATTTTTGGATCTTCTAATTGATCACAAATGGCAACACGCATGCCCGCTTTTACTAATTTTGGTAAATAAGTGTTTAAAGAATGGTGCGGAAACCCAGCCAAAGCAGTTTCTGTTTCACTACCTGCACCACGTTTTGTTAAAGTAATTCCTAAAACACCAGCAGCCTTTTTAGCGTCTTCACCAAAGGTTTCGTAAAAATCTCCTACACGAAAAAGTAACATTGCATCAGGATATTTTGTCTTGATGGCATTGTATTGTTTCATTAAAGGAGTTACCTTTTTTGGTTTCTGTTTTGTCAAGTGTTTAGAAAATTAAAGTTAGTTTTGCGAATATAAAAATTAGTAAGCAGTATTCAGTAGCTGTTTATAGTGAACTTATCCACAAAGTATGCGAAAATTAAAGAATAACGAGTTAGGTAGAATTACGGTAGATGCTTTTAAAGCAGTTGAAAAAACACCAATTATTGTAATTTTAGATAATATTAGAAGCCTAAATAATATTGGCTCTGTGTTTAGAACTAGTGATGCTTTTTTGATAGAAAAAATATATTTATGTGGTATTTGTGCAACACCGCCAAATAAAGAAATTCATAAAACAGCTCTAGGTGCAACAGAATCTGTAGCTTGGGAATACATTGAAGATACCCTTACTTTAGTGAAAAAATTAAAGACAGAGAACATTAAAATATTAGCTATTGAACAGGCAGAAGACAGTACAAAATTGAACACCTTTTTTCCGAAGAAACACCAAAAGTATGCTATTGTAATGGGGAATGAGGTAAAAGGAGTGCAGCAAGAAGTTGTAAGCACTTCAGATCTTTGTATAGAAATTCCACAATTGGGTACTAAGCATTCACTAAATATTTCTGTAACTACAGGTGTTGTAATTTGGGATTTATTTCAGAAGATGCAATAAAACAATTGTTTTAAAGAGAAAAAACATATATTGTAGTTTAAAACCCCCAAAGAATGAACCTACAAATTACAAGTACCTCTATCATTGCTTTTATTAATATAGTAAACGGATGATAAAAATAAAAATTACTACCAATGCGGAGGGTTCTATTTTTACGAATAGGAATCTACTTTTTTTATTTTTATTATGCAATCTTTCTGTCTTTTCACAAAAGAATATCTATGATCAAGGCAGAGACTCTATTATTGTTCTTCTAGAGAATTACAGTAAAACGAAACAATTAGACTTACCGGCAAAAGCATTCTTATTTGCAGAAGAGATTAAGATAGATTCACTACTTAAATTTACATACGTAAATTTTGGTATGAAAAGCTACTTTAATAAAGACCTAGCTAATTTAACATTAACTAAAAATAAACTAAAAGCACTGTATCTTAAAACAAGCGATTCTACCTTGTTGGCAAAACAATATTATTATAAATCTCTTTTTCACAAGGTTCGGTACAGAGCAGATAGTGCTTTTTATTATCTCCATAAATCGAAAAACATTTCCATTCAATTAAAAGACTCTCTTGAAGCCACGAGGAGACTGCTTTCTATGGCAGCAATTCAGTTCTTTGAAAAAGATTTCTTAGGAAGTGAAATTACAATTATAGAAGGATTGCGTTTGGTAGAGCCTTTAGAGGAGGTTTTTTTTACGGGACTTTTATATGAAAGACTCGCTAATGTTTTGTTTATCACAGAAAGACAAGTAGAGGCTAGAAAGAATTATTTAAAGTTTTTTGAACTTCAAAAAAGAATTCCAAAAGTGAAACTCAAATATGAAAAAGTGAGATTGAACTTGCATTTAGGGAAGACTTATGAAGCCGAAAGGAATTATACAAAAGCGATAGAATACTATAATAAGTGCTTATTAGTTGATAGTGTTAAGATTAAAAGCACCTACAGATATGAAGGAGCACTAGAGGGGTTTTCCTACGGTCACTTTATGTTGGGCAACAAAAAGCTAGCTTTAAAAGGGTATTTAGAAGTTTTAAAATCTAGACAGGTAAGAGGTCATAAAAGGGGGTTAATTTTTTCTTATTCGCTTTTAGGAGAGCTGTATGCCGCTAATAACGAAAAGAAAAAAGCTATATTTTATACTGAGAAAGCACTAAAAGCCGCAAAAGAAATTCGGCAAACGACTAAGAACTCAGAAAACTTGCTGTTTTTATCTAAGTTGGTAAAAGGAGAGAAAGGAAGGCAATATTTAGAAGCACGGGCAATATTAAATGACAGTCTTTATAAAAGAGAAAGAAATTTAAAAAATCAGTTTGCGAAAGTTAGGTACGAAACAGAGAAGAAAGACATTGAAAATACGCTTTTAAAACAAGAAAATATAAGAAAACAATTGGCTGTAGAAAGCCAAAGACAACAAAAAATTATTGGCTGGCTAATTGCAGGAGTTGGTTTTTTAGTAATTATTATTGGTGCTAATGTTTTTGCCATAAGAAAGAAGAAACTAATTTTTAAAACTAAAATGCTACAGATTGAGACACGTGAAAAAGAACGCCAACAAATAGCAAAATCTTTACATGATGAGGTAGCTGGAGATATTAGAATGTTACATTTAAGCCTGTCAAAAACAAATCAAATAGAGGCAGCCAATAGCTTACAAAGTATTAAAGAAAACGTAAGAAGCTTATCACATCAATTAAGTAGCGAAAGTTTTGAAAAAGTATCATTTAAAGATCAGATAATTAGTCTAGTTTCAGATTTTTTTGAACCTAATTTTAGAATAAAAATTCAGGAAATTGATGCTGTAGATTGGCAAAACATTAATAATTCTATTCAAAGAACGTTATTTTTAGTAATTAGAGAAAGTATACAAAACTCTAAACAACACGCCCAGGCAACAGTAATTTCTTTAAATTTTAAGGAAATTAAAAATACTGTCTTTTTAACGATTTCAGACAACGGAATAGGGTTTGATGTTGCATCAAAAAAAACAGGAATAGGATTAAAAAACATGCAAGAACGGATCGAAGAAATTAATGGTCGTTTTACCATTGAAAGCGCATTGCAAAACGGCACAAAAATAAACATAGAAATCTCTAAAAGTGGTGCATAAAACTAAAATTTTAATTGTCGACGATCATCAATTGGTAATTCAAGGCTTACTTTGTTCTTTAAAAGAAGTGGGCGATTTTGAGGTAGTTACAACTACAGATTGTGATGCTGCGTTTAGGTTGATAAAAGCTTGTGAAAAGAAGGCGCCTTTTCAAATTTTATTTACAGATTTAAGTTTTGATAATACAACACAAGAAACCAATTTAGAAGGAGGTGAAGAGTTGATTAAGGCTATTAAAACAAATGGAATAGATTTAAAAATAGCTGTTATTACAGGACACACAGAAACAAATAAGGTGTATAATGTTATAAGTAATTTAAAACCGAATGCATATTTATTAAAAAGTAAATGCGATGCAAAAGAAATAGGTTTTGCGATACAAAAAATGTTGTTAAATGAGTATTATTATACTCATGAAATTCATCAGAAAATAATGCGCAGAAATATTGTTCAAATACAAATGGATGATGCAGCACTTCAGATTTTAAAAGAGTTGCCAAGCCACGCAAAAATCTCTAATTTAGAGGGTGTTATTATAAAAAATGACGGCACTAAGATGAAACTGCGCTCTATTGAAGCTAAATTAGCAAATTTAAGAATAGACTTAAATGCTATTAATAACACAGATTTAGTTTTAAAAGCAAAAGAGCTTGGGGTTATAGACTAATGCTGTTTTTTGCGGAAACCCGTACTTTAAATTGCGGTTTACCGCATTTTCTTTCTCTTTTTCTATAGTACTTTTGTAGCGTCTATAAGTTGTATTGCTATAAAATATAGATTGGGAATATTGCGAAATAAGTGATAACAGCTTATTTTAAAAGAAAAAGAAAATAACCTTTCTGTTTATACAGTAGGGTTTTTTTTATATACCTAAAATCATTTTTGCAATCATAAAATAAATTAAAATTCCAAAAATATCATTAGAAGTAGTAATAAAAGGTCCTGTTGCAATTGCAGGATCTATACCTCTTTTATTTAAAAATAAAGGGACAAAAGTTCCTATTAGTCCCGCAATAATAATAACAACCACTAAAGACACAGAGATTGCGAGAGCAAGGTCTATTTTGCCTTCATAAGCCCAAACAAAAAGGAATAGGAAAAGTGCTAAAATAACACCGTTTAAAGCTGCTAGAAGCATTTCCTTTAAAAGCCTGCTATTAATACTTCCCTTTACATCGTCATTTGCTAAACCTTGTACAATAATTGCAGAAGATTGTACACCAACATTACCCGCCATTGCCGCAATTAAAGGTGTAAAAAAGAATAAAGACGCATATTTAATAAATACATCTTGAAAACCTTCCATTATTATAAACGCACCAACGCCGCCAATTAAACCTAAGAATAACCAAGGTAAACGTGCTTTTGTTAATTCAAAAATACTATCGTCTGAATCTACATCTTGCGTTAAACCGGCCGCCATTTGATAATCTTTGTCTGCTTCTTCTTTTAAAAGATCAACAACATCATCAATTGTAATTCTACCTAATAAAACATTATTATCATCTACTACAGGTATTGCTTCTAAATCATATTTTACCATGATTCGAGCAACCGTTTCATCATCTTCATTCACATTTACAGCATCTACTTTTGCTTTAGAAATGTCTGCAATTTTTTGATCGGATTTGGCAACAATTAAATCTTTTAAAGACAATCTGCCAACCAATCTGTCCTCTTTATCTACAACGTAAATAGAATGCACTCTAGTAACCTCTTGCGCTTGGCCCCTTATTCTTCGCATGCAGCCAGCAACCGTCCATGTTTCATAAACTTTTACCAATTCTTTTGCCATTAAAGAACCTGCGGTATCATCTCCATAAGACAATAGTTCTTTAATATCTGCGGCTAACTCTTCATCTTCAAGCTCATTAATTACACGTTTTTGACGTTCTTCTGAAAGTTCTCCAATAATATCCGCAGCATCATCAGAATCCATTTCTCCAATTTCATCTGCAATTTCTTTTATAGATAAGTTGTCTAGAATCTTTTCTCGTGTATCTTCATCTAATTCTGTAAGAATTTCTGATGTTTTTTCGCTATCTAAAAGTTTTATAATATAAATAGCTTCATCAAAAGTAACCTCATCTAAAACTTCTGCAATATCTGCAAAATGCACTTCTTCAAAGAGATTTTTTATTTTAGAATCGTTGTTTTTATTAATAAAGCTAACTAGATTCTCAAGAAATTTAGCTGTAATTTCAAATGCCATTTTCTATTAATTTTTGCGTGAGAGAAATAAAAGCTTGCACAGATAACTGTTCTGGTCGCTTTGTAAAGATAGGGTCTTCTTTTAAAGTTTCAGAAAGATTGAAAGATTTTAAGCTAGAACGCAACATTTTTCTACGTTGGTTAAAAGCTGTTTTTACAACTCTAAAAAATATTTTTTCGTCTACAGGAAGCGAATAATCTTTTTTTCTTACCAATCTTATAACTCCAGAATCTACCTTTGGGGGTGGGTTAAAAACGGTTGGTGGAACTGTAAAAAGATATTCTACATCAAAAAAAGCCTGGGTTAGCACAGAAAGAATTCCATACACTTTACTACCCTCTTTTTCTGCAATTCTCTTGGCTACTTCTTTCTGAAACATACCTGCAAATTCTGGTACAAACTCTCTGTTTTCTATCGCTTTAAAAACAATTTGAGTAGAAATATTATAAGGAAAGTTTCCAATAATTGCCACTTGTTTTTTTGGGAAAATTTCTTGTATATGCTTCTTTAAAAAATCACCTTCTATGATTGAAAAATGTGCTGCGGAAGTATCTAATTTAATATGCTCTAAAGGAAAAGTGTCTTGTAAATAAGCTACAGATTCTCTATCTAACTCCATAACAGTAACTTTTGCTTTCTGCTGAAGTAAGTATTTTGTTAAAACACCCATTCCTGGGCCAATCTCTAAAACGTCATCATAACCATTGCCTGTTAAAGCATCTGCAATGTTTTTTGCAATACTTTCATCTGTTAAGAAATGCTGACCTAAATGTTTTTTAGCTTTTACAAACACAATCTTTGTTTTTTTGATATGAAAACAAAGGTACAGTTAAATCGGCATAACTTTTGTTTACACTAGTTTTTTAAAAACAAACTAAAATGAATAAAAAAACACCCTTTTTATCAGTATTATTTATGCTTATTTGTTTCACGATTTTTTCCCAAGAGGATAAATAACCAGTCTGTTAGAAACACGAATTTGTTGCTCAAACATTACATCAGAACCTACAGAATTTCTTCTGGTAATAAACATTATAAATTAGGGGTTTCTAAAGCAAATACATTTTCTTTTGGTATTGAAGTTAGTTTTTAGTTTTTTTTAAATTTAAAGACAGTATAATTATAGCAGTGCCTATACCACAAAGAAAGCCTCCAATTGTTTCTTCTGGCTCTATTGTTTGTTTTATGTAAGAAAGCATGCTTCCTGCAAAAAGTAATAAAACACCGATTACTAGTATTTTTTTCTTGTTTTTAAAAAAGTATAAATTCATTTTAATTATTTGTGCTTGTTGGGTAAAACTCATCAACAACTTTTAATTCTGTTTTAAAAGTTAGCATTTTATCTGCAAATTTTTGAAGTCCTTCTGATTCTAATTTAGGGGCATCAAATTTATAATAATCATCTAAATCTTCTCTTGTTTTTGCAGCATATTGAATAGAGTAGGTTTTACCACCCATTTCTTCTTCTACTAAAACTTCTGTAAGTTTTGCAGAGGTAAATTTCCCGGTATTTAAAACCGTTGTAATATGAGCTTTAATCCATGTTAGCCATTGGCTATGCGCAGTGGCATCAATATTTGTTGTTACGTTGTATATGTACATTTTTTTATTTTTAATTGTTGGATTAAGCTGTTTTGTTGTTTTTCTAATAAAGCTTAGTGCTAAAGGACATATTGTAGACCACTAATTATATTTTATCTCCTCTTAATTTTCTGTATTTTTTTCTTGCATCTACTAAATAAATACTAGAAGGATGCTCGAAAATTATTTTCTGATAGTATTCTTTAGCTTTTTCTGTGTTTTCTAAATTATTCTGATAGACTTCTGCCATCATAAAATAAATATCATCAGTTAAAAATCCCTGATTATCTGCAGCTATAATTTTAGATAAACTGATAAGGGCTTTATTATATTTACCTTGCTTAATGAAGAGTTTTGCTTGAAAAAACAACACATCATCATAGATAACTTCACCAGGAATTAAACCATTTACAAAAACCTCTTTTTGGGTAAATAGACTGTTTAACTCTCGCAATGCGGCATCATTTTTATTTTGAAAAGCAAGTAGTTCTGCTTTTGCTAATTGCTTTAAGCCAGACGGAATAGAATCTACAGGTTCATTGTCTGATATTTTTAAGAATAAATCTACTGCATCATTTGCAATTAACTGTGTTGTGGCGCTTTTTAGTATTTTTAACTGTGCTTTTGCCCAAGTAAAATCTCCTTTAAAATAACTTGTTTGGGCTACCTTAAAACGAGCCTCTTGGGCCAGTTCGTGATTTTTTAACTGTGTTTGTATTTGCGAAAAATAAATAAGTGCTTTGTTAAATTTACCGGTAAAAACAAGAACATCTCCCAATTTCAGTTTAATTCTAGCTTTATCAAATTTAGAATTCGCATAAGAAAGCGCCTCTTTTAAAACAACAATTGCCGCTATTGGCTTATTCTTAGAAAAGGTTAAGAAATCTGCATAATTTACTTGTATTCTTGTGGTAGTACTGTTTTTTCCAAAACGCTTAAAAATAGCAGCAAAGAGTGCTTCTGTTTTTGGATTTTTAGTAGCAATTGCAATTTTAGTTAAGTATAAATTGGCATTAATTATTTCATTTTTAGTACTCGATTTTTCAATAATAAAATTAAAACACTGCATAGCTGCATCAAAAGTATTGTTTTCAAAAGCAATTTTACCAATGGTAAATATGGAATTTAAATCTTCTGAATTTCTTTGAAACAATGCTTTTTCTTGAACAAGTGCTTTTGTATAGTCTTTTTGTTGGGTAAATAACCAGCTTAGTAAGACATTCCAAACATCTTTTGGGTTGCTAGCTGCTGTTCTTAAAAGTGTTTTTCTAAATAAAATATTAGCTTCGTTTTCGGCGTCTTCTGTAATGTACTTGCTTGTATATCTTTGAATGATATTAAAATAGCGTTCATTTTTATCAACAAGCGCTATGTAAGATTCAAACATTTTTCTAAAATTACCTTTTTCTCCATACATCTGTGCAATTTGAAAACTATAATCTCTATTTTTATTAATTTTCATTGCCTTTTCGTAGGCCAAAATAGCATTGTCTAATAAGTTGTATTCTTTAAATAACCGGCCAATTATACTACCATAAGTAGCGCTTTTATCTAAAGAGGTTAGTGCAAGGTTATAGTTTGTTATTGCTTTTTCTTTTTGTTGTTGTTTTTCAAAATTATAGCCTAAGTAAACATAAAGGTAACTGTGATTCTTATTTGCAGCTATTTTTTTTTGAAGCAAGGTTTCTGCAACTAAAAATTGATTTGTTTCTTGATAACAGGAAATTAATTTACTAAGATAGGCTGTGTTAAAAGTGCTGCTATCATATAGCTTCTTATAGAGTGGGGTTGCTTTTTCATAGGCACCTTCTCTAAAATAATTTTCTGCAAGAAGATACTCATTTTGTGCGGCATTTTTAGGACTGTCTTGAGCAGTGCTCAGGCCACTTAAGGTTAGAAAAAGAAGCAGAAATATTTTGTTCATTTAGGTCAAAGATAATTAAGATAAATGTTAAATTATTATTAAACCAACCGTATTTTAAATTCTTTATGTAACATTTTGGCACAAAACTTGTCTATGGTGTAAAGAACTTATTAAACTTTTAAGAATATGAATATTTTATACACACAACACGAAGCTGCTAGAAACAATGCAATAGCATTTATGAAAAATGGGCAAATAAGTGCATACATAAATTCACTTATAGAAATGAATAAATATAAGAGACTTATGATTGCTGTAGTTTCTAATTAAATGAAAATAAAAATAGAATTTTCTTAATTATTTTGCGCTACGGTTATAAAAAATAATTAATCTGTATTATTTAGTCAATCTTATCAAAGCCACAATAAGGTACTAATACATCTGGTATTTTAATACCGTCTGCTGTTTGATAATTTTCTAAAATTCCTGCAAGTACACGCGGTAAAGCTAAAGAGCTTCCGTTTAATGTATGCGCAAATTCACTTTTACCATCCTTATTCTTAAAACGAAGTTTTAATCTGTTTGCTTGAAAAGTTTCAAAGTTAGAGGCAGAACTAATTTCTAGCCAGCGATCTTGTGCTGTAGAAAATAATTCAAAATCAAAGGTTAAGGCTGCGGTAAAACCAGTATCGCCACCGCACAGACGTAAAATTCTGTATGGTAGTTTTAATTCTCTTAAAATATCTTTAATGTGCTCTACCATTTCACTTAAGGCATGGTAAGAATTATCTGGATGCTCAATTCGTACAATTTCTACTTTATCAAATTGGTGCAATCTATTTAGACCTCTAACATGCGCACCATAACTACCCGCTTCTCTACGAAAACAAGGCGTATAGCCAGTGCAACAAATAGGAAAATCTGCTTCTTGTACTAGATTGCCTCGAAACATATTTGTAATTGGTATTTCTGCGGTAGGTATTAAATATAAATCATCTTCATTAGAATGATACATTTGCCCTTCTTTATCTGGTAATTGGCCAGTTGCAGTTGCAGAGGCGGTATTTACCAAATGCGGAACTTGGTATTCTTTGTAGCCGGCCTCTATGTTCTTGTCTAAAAAATAATTTATTAAGGCACGTTGTAACCTTGCTCCTTTTCCTTTATAAACAGGAAAACCAGCACCGGTAATTTTTGTACCTAGTTCAAAATCTATAATGTCATATTTTTTTGCTAATTCCCAATGTGGCAAAGCATTTTCGCCCAACTCAGGAATAATTCCTTCACTAAAAATATTTTCGTTGTCTTCTTCAGAATTCCCTGCTTTTACAGAAGCATGCGGAATATTAGGTATTTGAAATAATAGATCTTGTAATTCATCAGCAAAAACAGTTAATTTTTCTGCTAATTCTTTAGACTTTTCTTTTAATTGGCCTGTTTTTTCCTTTAAAAGGTTTGCTTTTTGTACTTCACCAGATTTAAAAAATCCACCAATTTCTTTAGATAATTTATTAGATTCAGCTAAAACATCGTCCATAGAAACTTGCGTTGCTCTTCTATTTTCATCAGCTGTTAAAACTTGTGCAACGATGGTTTCTGCGTTTGTAAAATTACGTTTTGCTAAACCCGCTAAAACAGTTTCTTGGTTATCTCTAATAAATTGTACTTGTAACATGTTTTCTAGGAATTATGAAATGCAAATATATAATTTGTGAAGTAGAAAATTATAAATTATCCTGTATATAATTCCTGGAGGTTTGTTCATCTTCTTTAAGTTGAAAAATTAAAGAATCTAGAGAATCAAATTTATGTTCGTCACGCAGAAAATAAATCAATTCAATTGTTAAGTTTTCGCCATACAAGTCTCCATTAAAATCAAAGAAATGAACTTCTATTGTTTGGTGTTTTCCGTTAACGGTTGGTCTATTACCAATATTCATCATTCCAAAAACCGTTTGGTTTTTTATAAAAGATTTTACAACATACACCCCCATTTTTGGTATTAGCTTGTAAGCTTCTTTAATATCAATGTTTGCTGTAGGATAACCAATGGTGCCTCCCAATTTTTTTCCATTCACAACAAAACCATTTAAAATAAAATTATATCCCAGATAATTATTGGCGGTTTTTAGGTTTCCGTTTGCTAAGGCGCGTCTTATTTTTGTAGAACTTACAGACACATCATCTATATCTTGGGCGGGTATTTCTTCAACGGTAAAGTCATATAGTTTACTATATTCTGTTAATTGTTTAATATTACCCTCTCTGTTTTTCCCAAAATGATGATCATATCCAATAATTAATTTCGAGATATTAAAAGTACCTACTAAGATATCTTTCACAAATTCTAAAGCAGTTGTTTTAGAAAAAGCTTTGTTAAATGGGTGAATAATTAAGTAATCTAAACCAGTTTTTTCTAAAAGTTTAGCACGCTCATCTATTGTATTTAGCAATTCTATGGTTGCATCTTTTTGTAAAACCATTCTTGGGTGCGGAAAAAAAGTTAATAAAACAGCTTTTTTACCTGCCTGTTTAGCCTCTATTACTAGTTTTTCTAGTATTTTTTGATGCCCAAAATGAACACCATCAAATGTACCAATGGTAACAAAAGTTTTTTCGTTTGTAGAAAAATTAGCAATATTTTTAACTATTTTCAAAAGGAATGTATTTATGGCAGCAAAGGTACGATAACTAATGGTTTTTTAAAAAATGTGTTGTGCAGTTTATATCTGTAATATCATAAAAAAATTAACTAAAATTTAGGAAAAACATAAAATTTAATGTTAAATAATCAATTATTGAAATTTTTTTGTAATTTGCCTACTAGTAAACAAACCAATTTAAATTATGATAAAAAAGATTATACTTTTTGTATGCTTAACTTTAAGTAGTGTTGCAATGGTTGCACAAACCACTGTAAATGGTACAGTTAAAGACACAAAAACAGGCGAGACACTCCCCGGAGCAAACATTAAAATTGAAAATAAGGCTGTAGGTACCACTACAGATTTTGATGGGCTTTTTGTTTTAAAAGTTGCTGACAAACCACCTTTTACATTAGAAATATCTGTTTTAGGATATAAAATGCAAAAAGTTGAGATTACAGAAAACAATCAAACAATAGCTGTAACTTTAACAGAAAATGAAACTTCACTAGATGAAATTGTAGTTTCTGCTTCTAGAACTCCAGAACGTATTATGGAGTCTCCGGTTACGATAGAGAGATTAGATAGTAGAGCTATTAAAAACACTTCTTCACCTTCTTTTTATGATGGTTTAGAAAATTTAAAAGGAGTAGATGTAAACACAAATAGTTTAACATTTAAATCTGTTAACACAAGAGGGTTTGCAACTTTTTCAAACACACGTTTTATGCAATTGGTAGACGGAATGGATAATGCGTCTCCGGCATTAAACTTTGCCTTAGGTAATTTACTAGGGATGTCTGAATTGGATGTTAAAACAGTTGAATTATTACCAGGAGCATCTTCTGCTTTATATGGCGCAAATGCTTTTAATGGTATTATGTTTATGACAAGTAAAAGTCCTTTTGATGATCAAGGAATTAGTGTTTCTTTAAAAGGAGGTATTACAAGTCAAGAAGCTGGTGGAAATAACGAGTTTACAGACTTTAATCTTAGAATGGCATATGCTTTTTCTGAAAAATTTGCCGCAAAAGCAACACTTTCTGTATTACAAGGTACAGATTGGACAGCAACAGATTATAGAAATACTATAGGTGGTGAAATGGTTGCTGGTGACAGAAATTCTGACAGAAACTATAATGGTGTAAATGTTTATGGAGACGCAGCTTCTGCTAATATGAGAACTGTTGCACAAACTTTAGAAGGCTTAGGTCTTATTCCTGGAGGGGCTTCTGCTTTAATACCAAGTGAAAGTATAAGTAGAACGGGTTACAATGAAAGAGATTTAATAGATTACGGTGTAGAAAGCATTAAATTTGGAGGTTCTTTAAATTACCGTCCTTTTGGAGATGATCGTTTAGAGGTAATTTGGAATTCTAAAGTAGGTACAGGTACTACGCAGTATTTAGGAGGGCAAAAATATTCGATTAAAAACTTTTTAATGCAGCAGCATAAATTAGAAGTTAGAGGTAAAAACTTTTTTGTAAGAGGATATACTACCGCAGAAAATGCAGGAGATTCATACAACACTTTATTTGCTGCTTTAAATATTAACAGAGCATGGAAAGATGATAGTACTTGGTTCGGTCAATATACAGGAGCTTATTTACAAGGAACATTAGGGGGTTTAAACTCAGACCAAGCACATGCAGTGGCAAGACAAACTGCAGAAGCTGGAAGATTTGAGCCAGGTTCAGCAGAATTTAATGCAGCTTTTGATAGAATTACTACAGATCCAGATTTAATTACCGGTGCAAAGTTTAGAGATGAAACTAAATTATACCATGCAGATGCAAATTATAATTTTCAAGATGTAATCGATTTTGCAGAAATTCAAGTAGGTGGTTCTTATAGAAGATATTCTTTAAATTCTTTTGGAAATATTTTCACAGATGTAGATGGTCCTATTAATTATGATGAATTTGGTGTGTATACACAAGTTCAAAAAGGTTTTTTAGAAGAAGAGCGTTTAAAAGTAACAGCTTCTATCCGTTATGATAAAGCACAAAATTTTGATGGTAACTTCTCTCCAAGAGTTTCATTTGCATATGCAGCTGGCGAGAATAAAAACCAGAATTTTAGAGCTTCTTTTCAAACAGGATTTAGAAACCCAACAACGCAAGATCAATACATTGGTTTAGATGTTGGTAGTGCTATTTTATTAGGTGGTGTAGAAGACAATTTAGATAGATTTAGTACAACTTTTGAAGATGGTGCAGGAACTAGTTACACAATAACAGGTAGAGATGTATATGCAAATGCTTATACTGCTGCAAGTGGTGGAACTATAAAAGCCGATGTAAATTTTGTAACTCCAGAAAAAGTAACTGCTTATGAAGTTGGTTATAGAGGTTTGGCAAATGTAGCATCGCAAAGAATAACGGTAGATATAAGTGTTTACTTCAATCAATATGAAGACTTTATCGCAAATACAAATGTTATTGTTCCTTATAGTACTTCAACAGGAGCTTACAAAGTTTTCCAATTATACAGTAATTCTACTGCAGACATTAGTTCTTACGGAGCAACTATTGGTTTAAACACAAAAATCTTAGATGGTTTTAATTTAGGTTTAAACTATACTTTAGCTAAGTTTGAGTTTGATCAAGCAGCAAATCCAGATTTTGAAGCTGGTTTTAATACACCAGAGCACAAAGTTAAATTACAGTTTGGTAAAACAGATCTGTTTAAAAACTTTGGTTTCAACATAAATGCAAGATGGCAAGATGAATATAGATGGGAATCTACTTTTGTAGATGCTACAATTGAAGGAAGAACTGTTTTAGATGCTCAAATTAATCTAAGAGTTCCATCAATGAAATCTATCTTCAAATTAGGAGGCGCTAATTTAACAGGTCAAGAGTATTTAAGTGCACCAGGTATTGGAGCAATAGGTTCTCAGTATTACTTATCTTGGACAATTAATAACTAATAAATATAACTCATTTTATGAAAAATTATAAATATATAGGTTTACTTCTTTTATCAATTGGTTTTGCATCATGTGATGTAGACAACGAATTAGATATTATTGAAGCAGAAGTTATTCCAGAAATAGCATTAGATGCAAACGGTTTAGATTTCTCTACATACATTTCAGTTGGTGCCTCTTTTACAGCAGGTTATACAGACGGAGCGATGTTTAAAGCAGCGCAAGAAAACTCATTTCCAAATATTTTGGCAGGTAAGTTTGGTACAGAGTTTAACCAACCTTTAATGAATGACAATGTTGGAGGGTTATTATTTGGAGGAAATGTAATACAAGCACCAAGATTTTATTTTAACGGTGCTGGTCCAGCAAGATTACCTGCTGCACCAACAACAGAGGGTACAACTATTCTTAGTGGTCCTTTTCACAATTTTGGTGCTCCAGGAGCAAAAAGCTTTCATTTGTTAGCCTCTGGTTACGGTAATCTTGCCGGTGTACCCCTTGGATTAGCAAACCCTTATTTTGCAAGAATGGCTTCTAGCCCAGCAGCTTCTGTAATGGGAGATGCCTTAGCAACAAACCCAACATTTTTTACTTTATCTGAAGTTGGAGGTAATGATGTTCTGGGATATGCACTTTCTGGAGGTTCAGGAATAGATAGAAGCCCGAATACGGCAGACAATTTAAACCCGGCTAATTACGGAGGAAACGATATTACAAACCCGAATGTATTTGCTAATGTTTTTAGCGGTATCGTTGAGGCTTTAACTGCAAACGGAGCAAAAGGAGTTGTGGCAAATGTACCTTACATTACAGATTTAGCTAATTTTATAACAGTACCTCACAATCCAGTACCTTTAGATGCAGGAACAGCAAGTTATGTAAGTGGTGCGTATGCAGCTTACAATGGAGGAATCCAGCAAGCTTTTGCTTATTTAGTTGCCGTTTCGCCAATGACGCAAGAAATGGCAAATGCTGAAATTGCGAAAAGAACCATCTCTTTTGCAGCAGGACAAAATGCTGTAGTTATTATGGACGAAGATCTAACAGATTTAACAGCAATAAACCCAGGTTTAATTAGCATGAGACAGGCTACTGCAGATGATTTATTGTTATTAGCAAGTTCTACAGTTATTGGAACGTTGGCAGATCCTAATAATCCTGGAAGCATTAACGGAGTTGCAGTTCCTTTGGGAGACCAATGGGTGTTAACACCAGAAGAGCAATCAGCAATTATGACAGCTACAGATGCTTACAATACAACAATAGCGGCAGTTGCAGCTTCAAACCCAAACATTGCTTTGGTAGATTTTAAAGGTGTTTTAACAGAAGCTTCTTCAGGTATTCAGTTTGATGGGTATACAATGACTACAAGTTTAGTTACTGGTGGTTTGGTAAGTTTAGATGGAGTTCATTTAACAGCAAGAGGATATGCACTTATGGCTAACAAAATTTTAGCAGCTATGGATGCTGAGTTTGATTCTAACTTTACTACAGCTACAAATGGCTTAGCAAAAGCAGGAGACTATCCTACAAATTACTCTCCAATGTTAAGATAATTAACATAAGGTTTTAAAATAAAAAAAGGTTGCGCAATTTGCGCAACCTTTTTTATTGTCTTTAGTTTTTTTAAGAATTTAAGAAAGCATACCAACAGCTCTTTTAAGACCGCTTATAAAAACATCTATTTCTTCTTTTGTATTATAAAAAGAGAAAGAAGCCCTTACGGTTCCCGGTATTTGATAGAAATCCATAATTGGTTGTGCACAATGATGCCCTGTTCTAACCGCTATGCCAAGCTTATCTAATATAGCCCCAATATCATAAGGATGAATTCCGCCTACGTTAAAAGAGATTACAGCCGTCTTTTCAGCGGTTGTTCCGTATATTTTTAAACCTTCAATTTTTAACAACTCTTGTGTACCGTATTCTAAAAGTTCATGCTCATAAGCAGCAATATTTTTAAACCCTACTGCGTTCATATAATCTAAACCAGCACCAAAAGCAATACCACCGCAAATATTTGGGGTACCTGCTTCAAACTTATGAGGCAAGCCTGCATAGGTTGTCTTTTCAAAAGAAACGGTAGCAATCATTTCTCCTCCACCTTCATAAGGTGGTAATATTTGTAACCATTTCTCCTTTCCGTATAACATACCAACACCTGTTGGACCGCACAATTTATGAGCAGAAGCTACATAAAAATCTACATCTAAAGCTTGTACATCTGGTTTTAGATGAGGTGTTGCTTGTGCACCATCTATTAAAACAGCGGCATTAAATAGGTGTGCTTTTGTAATAATTTCTTCAATAGGGTTTACTGTTCCTAAAGCATTAGAAACATGATTACAAAAAACCAATTTTGTTTTTTCATTTACTAAATTATGGTAGGCATCCATATTTAAAGAACCGTTTTCTAACATCGGAATTACCTTTAAAATTGCGCCCGTTTTTTCACATAGCATTTGCCATGGCACAATGTTAGAGTGATGCTCTAAAGCAGAAACAATAATTTCATCTCCTTTTTGTAGGATAGAAGCAAAACCAGCAGCAATAATATTAATACTATTTGTTGTGCCAGAGGTAAGTATAATTTCATAAGCTTCTTTTGCATTAAAATGGTGTTGCACTTTAATACGCGCTTCTTCGTACTTATCTGTAGCCTCCTGGCTTAAAGTATGCACGCCTCTATGAATATTTGAGTTGTAATTGCTGTAATAATCTACAATTGCATCAATAACAACTTGGGGCGTCTGAGAAGTTGCTGCATTGTCAAAATATACCAAAGGTTTTCCATGCACAGTTCTTTTTAGAATGGGGAAATCTTCACGAATTTTATCTACATTAATCATACACATAATATTTAAATACAAAGATAAAGCATGCATTTTTAAAGTTTTCATAAACTGAATATGATTTTCTTATTTTTACATCATTAAACTATATTCTATGAAAATATTGAAACGAATTATTCTCTTGCTAGCAGTTATTATTATCATTTTGGTTATTTCTAATTATCCGAAATTAAATATTTTAGCAGGTTATTCCGCAAAAAACACTGCTTCTTCTATTTTACTTGGGAAAAGAACCTTGGAGTTTACAGATAAAACAGATAATAATTTTTCACCAGTTAATTTAGCTACAGATGCCATAAACGAAGAAATGAAGTTTGCCACCTCTTCTGCATTGGGTTTATTAACTAGAAAAGCAATATACAGGGATGGTTTGGGTGCCGTTTTAACGTTAACGACCAAAGATGAAACTGCTTCTTATTTGTTACCTAAAAGAGCAAAGGCAGACAGTATTACTCCATTTCCTTATGGCAATGCACAACAAAAAGACACTGTTTTTACAAACATTAATTATAAAAAACTAAATAAAACTGTTGATGCTATTTTTGGAATACGAAAATCGAGAGCTGTTGTTGTAATTTATAAAGACCAGCTTATTTTAGAAAAATATGCAGCGGGGTTTGATAAAGATTCTAGAATTTTAGGATGGTCTATGACCAAGAGTATTATGAGCACTGTCTTTGGTGTTTTAGAGCATCAAAATAAAATAAATATAAAAGCCAAAGCACCTATTTCTTCTTGGCAAAAGGACGCTCGTAAAAAGATTACCATCAATAATTTATTACAAATGAATTCTGGTTTAGAATGGGATGAAAATTATGATGAAATTTCAGATGCTACAAAAATGTTATTCTTAGAAAGAGATATGACAAAGATGCAAGCAGAAAAGCCTTTGCAAAATAAAACCAATGCTTCTTGGAATTATTCTTCTGGTACGTCTAACTTATTATCAGGAATTTTACGAACTCAATTTAAAACACATCAAGAATATTTAGATTTTTGGTACACAGATTTTATTGATAAAATTGGCATGAATTCTATGGTAGTGGAAAGCGATTTGGCAGGCAATTATATTGCCTCGTCTTATGCATGGGCAACGGCTAGAGATTGGGCAAAGTTCGGACTCCTATACTTGCATAATGGAAACTGGAACGGAGAAGAATTATTTACTAAAAAATGGGTAGATTATGTAACTACACCAACACCAACTTCTAACGGAACATACGGCGCACAGTTTTGGTTAAACGCAGAAAAGCAATTTAAAGATGTACCAGAAAACATGTACTTTGCAGACGGTTATAAAGGCCAAAGAGTCTATGTTTTACCAGACCAAGAGTTGGTTATTGTGCGTTTTGGTTTGTCGTGGTTTGAAGAAAATACTTTTTTGAAAGGGGTTTTAGAGTCTATTAAATAAAACACAGTCATAAAAAAACCACGCTAAAAAGCGTGGTTTGTATTTTATAAAAAATTAAAATGTTATAAATCGAAACCGATTTTTACATTTAATTTATTTGCAATTATTTTAGCAATACGTTGTTTTACCTCTGGTATTTTTACACTTTCTAAAACAGTATTTGCAAAAGCAAACATTAACAATGCTTTTCCTTCCTTCTCTGGAATACCACGTTGTTGCATGTAGAATAAAGCATCGTCATCTAATTGACCAATAGTACAACCGTGAGAACATTTTACATCATCTGCAAAAATTTCTAGTTGAGGTTTTGCATTAATAGTTGCTTTATCACTTAATAAAACATTATTGCTTTTTTGATATGCATTTGTTTTTTGAGCTTCCTTATCAACAACAACTTTACCATTAAAAACACCTGTAGAACGTTCGTTATAGATTCCTTTATAATCTTGGTGGCTTTCACAATTTGGTTCTATGTGATGCACTAATGTGTGATGATCTACGTGTTGCTTTCCTTCAAGAATTGTAATTCCTTTTAAGATAGAATCTATGTGCTCTCCTTTTTGATAAAAGTTTAAATTATTTCTTGTAATATTTCCTCCGAAAGAGAAAGTATGCACAGAAACAATACTGTTAGACTTTTGCTCAATGTAAGAGTTATCTACAAGTGAAGCATTTTTATCATCATTCTGAATCTTGTAAATATCTACAGTTGCATCTTTTGCTGCAAAAACTTCAGTAACCGCATTTGTTAATACAGGGTTAGAAGTTAAACTTTGGTAGCGTTCTATAATTTGAACATGTGCATTTTGCTCAACTACAATTAAGTTTCTTGGTTGCAACATGGTTGCAGCTTCAGAGCCCGTAGTAAAGTTAATGATTTGAATAGGCTTTTCTACCTCAACATTTTTTGGAATGTATATGTAAGCACCTTCATTTGCAAAAGCAGTATTTAAGCAGGTTAAATTGTCTTTTTTTGCTATTTTATTGAAGTAATTTTCAATAACAGCTTTATATTTTGGTTTTGTTAAGGCCGAAGACATTAAGCAAACATCAAAAGTATCATGAGTAGTTTCCGACAAGAAAGAACTGTATTTTCCGTCTATAAAAACAAGCTTATAAGTGTCTATATCGTGTATAAAATACTTTTTTACATCTGCTAGCTCAATTGCGTTTTCTTTATTAGGAAACAAGCTATAGTCTTGCTTTAAAATTGAGTTTAAAGAAGTGTATTTCCAAGCTTCTAACTTTTTAGTAGGGAAGCCTAAATCCTCAAAATTTTGAAATGCTTCTGAACGAATTTCGTGTATGTCCGAATTTGTATCTATATCGTTCTCAAACGCTACGTATGATGATAATAATTTATCTTTTAATTCCATTTTTTCAGTTTTCAGTTTTTAGTATTGGTATCCATTTCTGCATACTTTTGCTAAAAACTAATTTTACACTAATTCTTGCTTAATCCAATCATATCCTTTTGCCTCTAACTCTAAAGCTAAAGAAGCATCACCAGATTTCACTATTTTACCGTCATGTAAAACGTGTACAAAATCTGGAACAATATAATCTAACAAACGTTGGTAGTGTGTTATAACAATTACAGCATTGTCTTTAGATTTTAGTTTGTTAACACCATTCGCAACAATACGCAAAGCATCAATATCTAAACCAGAATCTGTTTCATCTAAAATGGCTAATTTAGGTTCTAACATTGCCATTTGAAAAATTTCATTTCGTTTTTTCTCTCCTCCAGAAAAACCTTCGTTTAAAGAACGAGATAAAAATTTACGGTCTATTTCTAACAATTCAGATTTCTCACGAATCATTTTTAACATGTCTTTTGCAGGCATGTCTTCTAAACCTTTTGCTTTACGAGTTTCGTTAATAGCAGTTTTTATAAAGTTGGTTACAGAAACTCCAGGAATTTCTACAGGATATTGAAAAGATAAAAAGACACCGTTGTGCGCTCTTTCTTCAGGAGCAAGCTCGCTAATATCTGCACCATTTAATTCAATAGTACCAGCAGTAATCTCATAATCATCTTTACCAGCAATAATGTTAGCTAACGTACTTTTTCCAGCACCGTTAGGACCCATAATTGCGTGTACTTCACCAGCTTTTACTTCTAAATTTAATCCTTTTAAGATTGATTTATCATCGATACTTGCTTGTAAATTTTCTATTTTTAACATTGTAATTTGGCTATTTGCCTCTGGCTTATCGCTACTGGCAGTTTAATATTTTTCTATTTTTCTTGGTTCTTTGTGCACACAATTTAATGTGTACACAATTAAACGGTTATCATTCACAGAATTTTAACCAACACTTCCTTCTAAACTAATTTCCAATAATTTTTGAGCTTCAACAGCAAATTCCATTGGTAGTTTATTTAAAACTTCTTTACTAAAACCGTTTACAATTAATGCAATTGCTTTCTCTGTATCAATACCACGTTGGTTACAGTAAAATAATTGTTCTTCACCAATTTTACTTGTTGTTGCTTCGTGTTCTATTTGTGCAGACTTATTTTTAACCTCTATGTAAGGAAATGTGTGTGCACCGCAATCATTTCCCATTAATAAAGAATCACATTGAGAAAAGTTACGCGCATTTTCTGCTCTAGCACTTATCTGAACCAATCCTCTATAAGAGTTTTGAGATTTACCTGCAGAGATACCTTTAGAAATAATGGTAGACTTGGTGTTTTTACCCAAGTGAATCATTTTTGTTCCTGTATCTGCTTGCTGATGGTTGTTTGTTACTGCAATTGAGTAAAATTCACCTACAGAGTTGTTTCCTTTTAAAATACAAGAAGGATATTTCCAAGTTACAGCAGAACCTGTTTCTACTTGCGTCCAAGAAACTTTTGCATTGGTTTCGCAAATAGCTCTTTTTGTTACAAAATTGTAAACACCACCTTTCCCTTCTTTGTTTCCAGGATACCAGTTTTGTACGGTAGAATATTTTATTTCAGAATCATCTAAAGCAATTAATTCTACAACAGCTGCGTGTAATTGATTTTCATCTCTACTTGGTGCAGTACAACCTTCTAAATATGAAACGTAACTTCCTTTGTCTGCAACAACTAGTGTTCTTTCAAATTGTCCTGTTCCACCTTCATTAATTCTAAAATATGTTGATAGTTCCATTGGGCAACGAACACCTTTTGGAATGTAACAGAAAGATCCGTCAGAAAATACTGCCGAGTTTAATGCTGCATAAAAGTTGTCTGTAGTAGGCACAACAGTTCCTAAATATTTTCTAACCAATTCTGGGTGTTCTTGAATTGCTTCAGAAATGGGCATAAAAATAATACCTTTTTCACCTAATATTTTCTTAAAAGTAGTTGCAACAGAAACAGAATCCATTACAATATCTACAGCTACATTAGCTAGTTTTTTCTGTTCATCTAAAGAAATTCCTAAACGCTTAAAAGTATCTAATAACTCTGGATCTAATTCGTCTAAAGAGTTTAATTTTGGCTTTTCTTTGGGTGCAGAATAATAGGCAATGTCTTGAAATTTTGGCTTTTCATAATGAACATTTGCCCATTCTGGTTCTTCCATTTTTTTCCAAACTCTATAAGCTTCTAAACGCCAATCAGTCATCCACTGAGGCTCGTTTTTCTTCTTAGAAATTGCTATTACTACATCTTCGCTTAACCCTTTTGCAAAGGTTTCACTTTCTATGTCTGTATAAAAACCGTACTTATATTCTTGGGTTTTTAATTCTTGTTCTAAATCGTCTTCGGTATATTTTGACATCTTTTTCTAATTTTTAAAGTGAAAAACTTTCTCCACATCCACAGGTTCTATTTGCATTCGGATTGTTAAAAACAAACCCTTTACCGTTTAAACCTCCAGAGTATTCTAAAGTTGTTCCAACTAAATATAAAAAACTTTTTTTATCAACAATAATTTTTACATTATTCTCTTCAAAAACTTTATCGTTTTCTTCTTTTTTATTATCGAAAGTTAAATCGTAAGACAAACCTGAACAACCACCACTTTTAACACCAACTCGCACAAAATCGGTTATTGCGTTAAAGCCGTCGTCAGTCATTAATTCTACGACTTTCTTCTTTGCTGTGTCTGAAACTTTTATCATATGTTTAAATAGATTAAATCTAAATTGTATGCAAATATACAAAATAAGGTCAAGAAAAACGAAGAACCTTCATTATGAAACCTAATAATTCAATTGGTTTTATTGATTACTTCTGAAAGTTTGAATTATTGATAAAATCAGTATCAGAAAGCGTGATTAAGAAGGCTTTTAAGTCGTTTTTATCTTGATTTGATAATTGCACACCTCCATTAGTTACTTTTTTCATTAAAGGATCTATGGTTAAAGAGTTTTGCAAACCTTCAGAATAATGATTGATAACCTCTTCTAGTGTTGTAAATCTACCGTCATGCATATAGGGTGCTGTAAAAGATAAATTTCTAATAGAGGGCGATTTGAATTTACCGTTATCATTTGGGTCTCCGGTTACTGCACCAAGCCCTAAATCTTTAAAAGTAGCGTCTAAACCATTGTTGTGAAACTTATTATCTGTCCAAAGTGGGTTGTTGTTACTGCCGTGGCAATGAAAACAGTCTCCTTTAGCTTCATCCAAAAAGACATTAAAACCATTTTGTTCTGCTAAGGTTAAACTTGTTTCACCAAGCAGGTATTTGTCAAATTTAGAGCTTCCAGAAATAAGGGTTCTTTCAAATTGTGCAATTGCTTTTGTAACCAAAGTAGCATCTATTTTTGAGGTGCCAAAAGCAAATAAAAATAAATCTGGATAAGTGCTGCTTTGTTGTAATTTTTCTACAACGATATTCCAATTTGCATGCATTTCAATCGGATTTGAAACAGGTTCTAAAGCTTGTTGTTCTAAACCAAATTCTTTTCCATCCCATGAAAAACGCTCATCAAAATTCCAGGCTAAATTAAATAAAGGCATGGCATTTCTTGTTCCAAAAGCTCCTTGTATACCTATACTAAACTGTAATTGGTCTGTAAATGCTTTTTTAGGATTGTGGCAAGAAGCACAGGCTTGGGTGTTATCTCCTGACAACGTTTTGTCGAAGAAAAGTTTTTTACCCAATGCAACACCTTCTTCTGTTAATGGATTATTTGCAGGAATAACAGGGGCGATTAATTTTTCTGCAAAAAGTGCAGGTATTTCTAAACTATAAGGCACTGGCGTATAGGTTTCTTCTTCTTTAGATGCGCAATGCATTAAAAGAAAAAAAGAAAGAAGAAATAAGTATTTTGTATTCATTTTTCTTTTAAAAATGTATAATTGTTAATTTACCGTACCTAAACTAAAAACAGTTTTACCATTCTCTTGCATTATTTTTTGAGCTTCAAAATTAGGCATTAAAACAGTATTTAACTCGTTTAAATTCCAAATATTCGGATTTTTAAACCATTCTGCAAGGTTCATTTTAATCTCAATTTCAGTAGTATTTTTTACGATTACAGTTCCTAAGTTTACCTCAAATGAAGTGTCTTCAAATATTAAGTTATTTGGGTCTGTTCTGTCTATAGCGCTAATAGTGTGGTAATTAAAACCAAATTCTTTATTATTGGTATCTAAGTATTTACCATCAAATTGCATAAAATGATAACCGCCACCCAACATTTCTGGAACATTAAAGCTTACGGAATTTAAATCTTGATACACGCCATCTATATTGTCTTCACTAGAAAAACCAAATCTAAAAGAGAGTGCGTAAGAACCTTCTGTAAGTTCAGGAAGTATGATAGATGTTCCTGTATTTTCTTTAACATTAATTAAATAATAGTTTTTGCCATTTACCAAGCTAATATTAGAAATAAGATACCGCAACTTTTCTATACTTAACCTTTCTTCATTTGCGTTTGTATATTTTAGGTAGTTAAAGTCATTGGGTGTAATTTTTAATCCGTTCCAATTATGAGTAAAATTTAAGGTTACTTTAAATTCTTCTGTTTGTAAACAACACTCTTTGTTTTCGCTACAACCTATGGTAAGAAAAAGTATTGCAATTATTAAATAGCATTTTGTTTTCATTTTATTTGAATAATTAATGCGTCTGAAAACCCTTTGTTTTCAGAAATATCTTGGTCTGAACTGCTGGTTTCTCCAACAGCTATGATGGCCTTATTATTTAATTTTACCACGTCATACAAAAAGTCTATTTCAGAACCTCCAAATGTTTTTTGCCACAAAAGGTTTCCGTTGTTGTCAATTTTTAAAATAAGGGCATCATTTTGGCCTTTATTTTCAAAACCATTGTCTAAACTTCTAGAGCTTCCAGCAATTAAAAACCCGTTATCTTCGGTTTTATAGACTGTTCTTGCAACATCAAAACTAGTGCCGCCAATAGATTTTTCCCAAAGAAGGTTGCCATCTGTAGAAATTTTAAGAATCCAAATATCTGCTGCACCATTGTTTATAGAAATATTTTTATCTGTACTTCTGGTATCTCCAACAATTAAAAAATTCCCATCGTTTGTAGCTGTAATTGCTCTAGCCTCGTCAATTTCAGAACCGCCAAAGCTCTTTTCCCAAAGAAGATTTCCTTCAGGTGTTATTTTAAGAATCCAAAAATCATAAGAACCATTGCTGTTTGATATATTAAAATCGTTACTATCCGAAGAGCCTACAATTATAAAATTCTGGTCTTCAGTTTCTACGATACCTAAAGGAATCTCTGTAAAAGATCCACCAAAAAACCGACTCCATTCTAAAGTACCAAACTGATTTGTTTTTAGGGCCCAATAATCTCCACCTGCGTGTTTAACTGCGTTTCCTTTTGCGTTTCCTTGCCCGTTAGAAGCAGAAACATCTAAAACACCTGTAACTAGAAAGCCACCATCTTTAGTTTCTAGTAATGTTGTGCCATAATCTGCACCCAAAAAACCAAATGATTTTTCCCAAAGAAGATTACCGCTATTTGAAAGTTTTACCAGCCAAAAATCTTTAGAACCTGCATTTGCAGAAACTTCTAGGTCTGAACTTTTTGCATATCCTAATACTGCAAAACCACCGTCTAAAGTTTCAATAACGTCAGATGCTCTTTCATCATTTGAACCACCATAAGTTTTCTGCCATTCTAGTGTATTTTTCGAAGAGAATTTTGAAACTAAAAAATCAAAAGACTCGTTTGTTTTTGAAGTAATATCGTTATTATTACTTTGGGTAAAACCTACCACAATGTAACCACCGTCTGTTGTTTTTTCTACGGCATTAAAGGCGTCATTTTTAGAACCACCTAAAGTGGTTACAAAGTCTAATTTATTACTAATTTCAATTATTTCGGGTATTTGAAACACGTCTTTTTTAGAGCAACTATTTAAAAAAACCAGGAAGAGTATTAGCGCATATTTTTTCATTTGTAGGTAAGAATTACTTTTTTCTAATTACAAATAATCCACTATTTATATCACTAATAACAATGTTACCACTAGGTAAATAAGGGTACACATTCCAAGCACCGTTAAAGTTGGCACCATTATTACTTGGGTATGTGTCAAAAAAGCCAACCTCTCTGAATTCTTTATTAGCAGTATTTGATACATCAATCATTCTTACACCACCAGTATAATTTGCTTGGTAATAAATATTGTCTTTTACATAGCCATTGTGATCTATGGCAGCAGTAGTACCAAAATAATCAAAATGATATAATGGGTTGTCTAAGTCTGTAAAATCGAAAATAATAGCTCTTGTGTTGTTTCCGTATGTTTGCTCATCTAATTCATCACCTAAAATAAAATATTTTAAATCTTCTGTAAACCAACCTTGGTGTGCATATTTAACATTAGAATAGCTTACGGTAGAAATTATTGTTGGGTTTGCTTTGTCGGTAATATCTGCAAGAACTATTTCGTTTTCATTACTTCCAATAAGAATTTCACGACCAGTATAATCTGTATCTGGGCCATTATAGGTTATTACTTGGGCATCGTGCGAATATCCTCCTTCACTAAAACCACCTTCAGATATTGGATTTATGGGGTCTTGAATGTTTATAAAGATAGGACCGCCACCAAAGCCAGAACTACCGCCGGCTCCAACTACATACGCATACCCGCTTGTTTCGTTAATAATAATATTATGAGCCTTTCCAAATTCAGTAAAATTTTTGTCTGCTGTAAAATTCTCTGGTGGGTTTAAAACATTTCTTAAGCGTTTTAAATCGAATACTTGCATGCCGTGGTTTGTAGCTTCACTTACAATAAATGCATGGTCTTTATATACTTTAATGTCTCTCCAAATACTATTTACTGTTGCTGTGGGTAACTTTCCTAAATAAAGAGGGCTCTCTGTATCTGTAATATCTATGAAGGCAGTACCATCATTTAAGCCTATAATTGCATATTCTTTATTATTTGTAGAATCTGTCCAGCCCCAAGAATCATTTGCTTCATTTGCTTCATTTGAAGAAAATGTACTCAAAGGAATATTTAAAAGTAAATCATAATTATTACAAGGATAACCGGCTGCCATACCGTTTTCACAAGGAACTTTATTAGAAGGTGTGCAGGCGTTACCAATACCGTCATTGTTTTCATCTTCTTGATTTGGGTTTGCAATTAAAGGACAGTTATCTTCAGAATCTATAACACCATCATTGTCATCATCAGCATCACAAATATCTCCTTGGCCGTCATTGTCATTGTCGTTTTGATCTGCATTTGCGGTGTTAGGGCAATTATCTGTTTCATTAGAAATGCCATCATTATCATCATCTGTATCACAAGCGTCTCCTTTACCGTCATTATCAATATCAGTTTGCTCTGGATTTGCAATTAAAGGACAGTTGTCTATAGTATCTAAAACACCATCATTATCATCATCATCATCACAGGCGTTTCCTTTTCCATCATTATCTGTATCTAACTGTTCTTTATTATAAGCGTCTGGGCAGTTATCCGAGGTATTTACAATACTGTCATTATCTCGATCATTATTTATTTCTTCATCAGGAGAACAAGAAATTAGTAGGAGTAATAAAGCGGGAAAAATGAATGTTTTGAACATATTATATATTTTTTATCCAAAAATAACATATTAATTATCAATAATATAAATATAGGTGTTAAAGTAGTTCTGTCCTTTTTTAGATTCTACCTACCTTTGTGAAATGTTAGAAGATAAAAACACCCAAAAAACGTCATTAGCTGATCTAGGAGAGTTCGGTTTAATACATCATATTACAAAATATTTTAAAATTGAAAATGCATCTACAGTTACCGGAATTGGAGATGATGCAGCAGTTTTAGATGCCTCTAAAAAACAAACTTTAGTAACTACAGATTTGCTAATAGAAGGGGTTCATTTCGATTTAAGTTACATGCCCTTAAAACATTTAGGTTATAAGGCTGTAATGGTAAATTTATCTGATGTGTATGCAATGAATGGTGTTGCAGAACAAATTACGGTTTCAATTGCCGTTTCTAATAGGTTTCCTTTAGAAGCAATTGAAGAACTGTATGCTGGAATTCAATTGGCATGTGAAACGTATAAAGTAGATTTAGTGGGTGGAGACACAACCTCTTCTACCAAAGGAATTTTAATTTCTGTTACTGCAATTGGTAAAGTAGAAAAGGAAGATATTGTGCTTAGAAGTGGCGCAAAAGAAACCGATTTAATTGTGGTTTCTGGAGATTTAGGCGCTGCTTATTTAGGGTTGCAAGTTTTAGAAAGAGAAAAACAAGTTTTTAATGTAGATCCAAACAATCAGCCAGATTTAGACAATTATACGTATTTAATAGAAAGACAATTAAAGCCAGAAGCAAGAAGAGATGTTGCAGGGTTTTTAAAAGAATTGGCAATTAAACCAACAGCTATGATTGATATTTCTGATGGACTTTCTTCAGAAATTATGCACATTTGCTCGCAATCTAAAGTAGGTTGTAAAATTTACGAAGAAAAATTACCATTAGACCCTCAGGTAATTTCTGCTTGTGAAGAGTTTAATTTAGATTCTACTATGGTGGCTTTAAGTGGCGGCGAAGACTACGAATTATTATTTACAGTACCTATTAAAGATTTTGAGGCTATTAAAGGAAATCCTAATTTTTCTATTATTGGCCATATTACGGCAGAAAATCAAGGGTTGAATTTGGTTACCAGAGCCAGCCAAGAAATTGAATTGAAAGCACAGGGTTGGAATGCTACTAAAGAAGTATAAAAACAGGCAAACGAAGTTATAAGAAAGCGCAAATTTATAATTTGCGCTTTTTGTTTTTTAAGAGGATTGTGTTAACGTTATTGTATAAGGTTTGTTGCGTGTTTCAAGCAGTAAGGTTAGTAAATAATAACCCAATAGAAAGTCCACGAGGACTTTCGTAAGTAGGCTAGAACTGGTAATAAATTATATACGGTGTTGCCATTTTGTTTTGTAAAATTTCAGCCTATTGAAATATAATTTGTTAGTTTATTACTCCATTTGTTATTAAATATATTCCTAAAACAGTTCCAATATAAATTCCGATGAGTGCTAAATTTTTATATAATTTTTTATTTTTTTCAAAAAGCAATATTAAATTATTCATAGATTTTAAGTTTATTTTTTATAGAATTAAAGACATTAATCTTTTAAAATTACGATGGAGTGAGCGATTCAAAAACTTGCTAAATTTTTAAACAATTTTATTTTGTTTCTCACACCATTTTCCGATTTCGTAAACTAGCTAAAAATCAGATATTGTTTGTATTCCGTTATATTTTCAATTTTGATTGCGTGCTGAATTCATTTTTTTTCTTAAAAATGAAGATAGTAGTATTATTAAACTAATAATTGAGCAACTAACTAAGGCAAATTGAGATTTATTCGGTGAAGCAACAGATGCTCCAATTCCTATTCCTTGTATAAAACAAGCAAAAATAAATACTGATAACATTTTAGGTGTTATAATTAACTTTCCAATTTTCAAAGTTCTTAATTTCATAAAAATATATTTTATTATAATGCTATTAACTAATTTTAATTTTTTGTTTGTCATTTCATAACGTGTCCTGTAATGAATGCCAACGTGTTTGTATAAGTTTAGTTGCGTGTTCTAAGCACTGAAGTCACTAAATCAAACACGAACTAAGAAAGTCCGTTTGGACTTTCGTAAATAAGCTAATACTAGCAATTAATTTTATACGGTGTTGTAAAACGTTTATTACTTTCTTATCAATCGTTCAGGATTTATAAAAAAATCAGTCCGTGATATATTTCTCTCAAAAAATCTAATCAATTCTTTCTGTGAATTAAAATCAGTCTTTCTTAATTTATCAGTTACTTCACTAAACTCCAAAGTATCATTCTTTATTCTCACCCCGTAAAACGTATTTAACTTCCCCCCTTTTTCATCATCAACTATCAAATTCAGTATCGTAAATCCTTTAATCTTTTTTGTATATCCTTGGATAACTTCTTTCTCTCCAGATATTACTATTTCAAACCTAAAGTCTCCTTTATTTTTTATTTTTATTCCTTTTTTGAATACATTTTTAAAACAAGAATGCAGTATCGGTTTTATAAAAAACCAATGCAGTTGTCTTTAGACGTATTCTAATAAAATTTATGGGGTAGAAACTTGAACAGCTATTTTCTAAAAATAAAAAAGGTTGTAGTTGTAATCTTATTCTAAAACCAAAATTACTATTTTTTTTTGATAAATACAATAGCCCTAATTGTACTAATTATATAATTTTAAAAAAATAAAAGGTTAACAATTTTTTAAAAAAGATAATAAAGCATCATTTAATGCTAATTTATTTTCAATATGAGGCATATGTCCGTTTGAAAAAACAACAATTGCTGAGTTCGTTTTTTCAGCTTCTTTTAAAGAAGTTTCAAAATCTAAAACGGGGTCTTTCTCACCAATAATTAATAACTTCTTAAAACTGTTTTCAGTTAAAATGTGGTTTTTATTTGCACGAATCCGCATGCCTTCTTGGGCAGCAATATACCCTTGCAAGGGTGTTTTTAAAGCTTCAGAAATAGCCAATTCCATTTCCTCTTTAAAAACAGTTTTGCTTACTTGGCCAAATAAATTTGTAAAAGACATGCGTACCATATTTATAAAGTTTTTAGCAATTATTTTATTGGCACGCAAACGCAATGTCTTGCGCTCTGCAGTATCTTCATTAGAGGTGGCATTTATTAAACACAAACCCTTTACCTTCTGTGGGTGTTGTTCTGCAAAAGCCAGGGCAACATAACCGCCCAAAGAATGCCCAATTAAAACACATTTTCTAATTCTTAATTGTTTTAAAACTGCTGTAATGGTTTCTGCAAATAACTCCATGGTATGCACATAACCTAAGCAGTCCGTTTTTCCGTGCCCTAACAAGTCTATAGTAATAATTCTATTTCTTTTAGAAAGTGCGGGTAGCACGTTTTTCCACATGGTTGCATTCTCTAAAAACCCGTGTATTAAAACTGCAACAGGTCCTTTTCCTGTATCAGAAAAAGAAATATTTGCATTTTTAAAAGTTAATGATTTTTGCATCACACAAAAATATGTATATTTCCGCCATTAAGACAAGAATTACCATGAACAAAACAAAAGAAATTTGGATTGCCGGTTTTGCACTATTTTCACTCTTTTTTGGAGCAGGAAATTTAATTTTACCACCAACTTTGGGGGTAAAAGCTGGTGCAGATTGGTGGATTGTAGTTTTAGGGTTTATTATTACAGGAATTGCCATTCCTATTTTGGCAATTTTTGCACATGCAAAATTACAAGGAACTTTGTATGATTTTGGAAAGAAGGTTTCTCCTGTTTTTAGTACATTATTTTGTTTTTTAATTTATAGTATTGCTGTGGCAATACCGTCTCCAAGAACAGCGGCGGTAACTCATGAAATGGCAATTCAACCATTCTTTAATACACCACCTATTGTAACTAGTATTATTTATTTTGTATTGGTCTTTCTGTTTGCGGTAAACAGATCTAGAATTATTAGTTTAATTGGTAAGTTTCTAACACCTATAATTGTTCTTATTTTATTGGTAATTATTGGTATTTCTTTCTTCGCTTCTCCGGGTAGTTTAGGGGCGTCTGGTTTTGAAAATCCTTTTATAGACGGTGTTTTAGAAGGCTATCAAACCTTTGATGCTATTGCTGGCGTAGTAGTAGGCGCCGTAATTATTATTTCTTTAGATTATAGCAGTCATACTACGTTTAATGCAAAAAGAACATTAATTCGAAAAGCAGGTTTTATTGCAGGTACGGGTTTATTATTAATTTATGGAGGTTTAATTTTAGGCGGCGCTTTGTATGCATCTACATTTGCAGAGAACGCCTCTAGAACAGCAATTTTATCTAGCTTAAGTACACAAACTTTAGGAAATTTTGGGACTAGTTTTTTAAGTGTTTTGGTTGCCTTGGCTTGTTTTACCACTGCAGTTGGTATTGTAACAGGAACAGCAGATTATGTAAAAGGTATTTGTAATAATTCTAAAAAAGCATACATTATTACGGCAGTAATAGCCTCTATTATTGGTGTTATTGTGGGTAGTTACCAAGTAGACTTTATAATTACGTTAGCAGTACCTGCATTAATGTTTTTATATCCAATAACTATTGTACTTATTTTATTAAACGCAATATCAGATAAATATGCTTCTAAATTGGTATTTAGAGGTGTGGTTTTAGTAACCTTTATTTTTAGTATTACAGATTTTTTAGGGTTTATAATTCCTAGAGAAAATTTAATAGATGTTAAAAGCAGTATTCCTTTTGCAGAAAACAGTTTAGGATGGGTATTGCCTGCTTTGTTGGTTTTTGTAGTGTTAAATTTAGTTCAAAAGAAAGAACGTTAATTTTTATAAAAGGCACTTTTTAATTTCATCTGATGATAGGCTTTAAATTACCAAGAAATGTTAATAAATAACGGATTGTCTTTTTTAAATAATAATAGGTTATTTTTGCTGTTCAAATTTAAAGAAATCGTTTGTTAAACTACTATTCATATCCGCATACAACCTCTAAAGAATGGGTAACTTTTGTGCATGGCGCAGGAGGCAGCAGTTCTATATGGTTTAAACAAGTGCGCGATTTTAGAAAACATTTTAACGTACTAATTTTAGATTTACGTGGCCACGGAAACAGCAAGCCAAAATTAAAAGACACGTTCAAAACCAAATATACTTTCGATTCTATTACGGCAGACATTGTAGAGGTTATAGATGCTCTTAAGATAGAAAAATCGCATTTTATAGGTATTTCTTTAGGCACAATTTTAATTCGAAATTTAGCCGAAAAAAGACCAGAATTGGTAAAAAGTATGATTATGGGTGGGGCTATTATTAAAATGAATTTCCGCTCGCAAGTACTCATGAAAGTTGGAAATGTCTTTAAATCTGTGGTGCCTTACATGCTGCTGTACAAGCTCTTTGCATTTATTATTATGCCAAAGAAAAATCATAAGAAATCTAGATTGTTGTTTGTAAATGAAGCAAAAAAATTATATCAAAAAGAATTTTTACGTTGGTTTAAATTAACATCAGAAATAAACCCACTTTTAAGATTTTTTAGAACAAAAGACATCAAGATTCCAACCCTTTATGTGATGGGTGCAGAAGACCATTTGTTTTTACCTTCAATAAGAAATATTGTTGCAAAACATGTTACATCTTCACTTTTTGTAATAGATAATTGTGGGCATGTTGTAAACGTAGAACAGCCAGAAACGTTTAACAATCATACCATAGGCTTTATTAATTCTTTAGCATAAAAAAAGCGAGTTTTTCAACCCGCTTTCCTCTATTTATTTTAAAGGTTACCCTTGCATGATCTCTTCAATTTCATCTGCTTCAATAGGTATATTTCCCATTAAATTAAAAGGAGCTCCTTTTTCTTGCACCACAACATCATCTTCTAAACGAATGCCAAAACCTTCTTTAGGAATGTAAATTCCGGGTTCTACTGTAAACACATTATTTGTTTGCATTGGTTCGTGCAATAGGCCGTAATCATGCGTGTCTAAACCAATATGATGAGACGTGCCGTGCATAAAATATTGTTTATATGCAGGCCATTTTTTATCTTCATTTTGTACATCAGCTTTATCTAATAACCCCAGTTTTAGTAATTCAGAAGTCATAATATGCCCAACCTCTTTATGATATTCTTTCCATAAAGTTCCAGGAACTAATAGTTTCGTAGCCTCTTTTTTAACATAATTTACAGCATTATAAACTGCTTTTTGTCTGTCAGAAAATTTTCCAGAAACCGGAATTGTTCTTGTTAAATCTGAAGCGTAATTTGAGTATTCTGCAGCAACATCTAATAAAATTAAATCGCCACTTTTACATTGCTGGTTATTTTCTATATAATGCAAAACATTTGCATTGTTTCCTGATGCAATAATTGGGGTATATGCAAAACCTTTAGAGCGGTTTCTAATAAATTCATAAATTAATTCAGCCTCAATTTCATATTCCCAAACACCAGGTTTTGTAAAGTTTAAAACACTGCGAAAACCTTTTTCTGTAATATTACAAGCTTGTTGCATTAATGCCAACTCAATAGGGTCTTTTACGGCACGCAATCTTTGTAAAATAGGATTGCTTTTAGCTACAGAATGTGCAGGATATTTTGCCAACAACCATTTTGTAAATCGATCTTCACGCGTTTCAGTTTCAACATTTGCTCTGTAATGTTCATTCGTATTTATGTACAAAGTATCTGCATAAGATGCCATCTCAAACAATACTTTTTCTAAATCTTGTAACCAATATATTGTTGCAATACCAGAACTATTTGTTGCCGCTTTTTTTGTTAATTTTTCACCCTCCCAAACAGCAATATGCGCATTGGTTTCTGTAACAAATAACACCTCTCTTAAGTTTTCATTTGGGCAATCAGGAAACAAGATTAAAACACTTGCTTCTTGGTCTACCCCACTTAAATAAAAAAGATCTCTCTGTTGTTCAAAAGGCATTGTGCTATCTGCACTTATTGGATACACGTCATTTGAGTTAAAAACAGCCAAACTATTTAACTTCATTTGCGAAGCAAAGTTTTTACGGTTTTTTATAAATAATTGTGGATCTATTTTATCGTATTTCATACAGAATATTTAATTTTGAAACACAAAGGTAGCAATAATTAATACGAAGAAAGAATGCTTGCAAATTAGCAAATAATTAATGGTAAATTATTAAGTCTTTGGTTACATCCTATAAAAAATCCTGCAAAGTTTTTAAACCTTGCAGGATGTATACATATAATTTGTAGTAATTTTTTACACATCTATTTGTGTAAATCTTTCAAATTTCAGTTTAATATCTCTTCTTTTTAGGAGCACTCGTTCTTCCTCTACCAGAAGGCTCAGAAGGCTTATTTCCTTTAAAATGAGGTTTGCTTTTTGGTTTGTTTCCTTGAGAAGAACTGCCTTTGTTCTTTTTACCAAAAGAACCCTTACTTTGCGATGCCGCTCTTTTTGGAGGATCTGTATCTGTAGGCTCAAAACCTGCAACAATTGTAGAAGCTAATTTTTCATTAAGTAATTTCTCAATTTCACTTTGGTATTCACTTTCTTCACTACAAACTAAAGAAATTGCTTCACCAGCAGCTCCTGCTCTTCCTGTTCTACCAATTCTGTGTACGTAATCTTCGGGTACATTTGGCAACTCAAAATTAACAACATGGGGTAATAACGGAATGTCTAAACCACGTGCTGCAATATCTGTAGCAACTAAAATTTTAATAGAATTGTCTTTAAAGTTCTTTAATGCTTTTGTTCTGGCACCTTGGCTCTTGTTACCATGAATAGCAGCGGCAGAAATACCTGCCTTTATCAACTTTTCAGTCAATTTATTGGCACCGTGTTTTGTTCTTGTAAAGATTAAAACCTGATTCCAGTTTCCATCCTTTATCAACTTTATAGTAAACTCTGTTTTTTTGTTTTTATCAACTTTGTAAACCTTGTGGGTTACTTTTTTAGCGGTAGAGTTTTGTGGCGCAGTTTCTACAGAAACTGGGTTTCTTAAAATACCAGAAGCTAATTTTTTAATATCATTAGAAAAAGTGGCAGAAAACATTAAATTCTGGCGCTCAGCGGGCATATAGCTTATAATTTTGTTAATATCTCTAACAAAACCCATATCTAACATTCTATCTGCTTCATCTAGAATTAAAACTTCAATTCTTTTAAATGAAAGCGCTTTTCTATCATGTAAATCTAACAATCTACCAGGTGTTGCAACTAAAATATCTACACCACTTCTTAAGGTTGCAATTTGTGGTTTTGCGTTTACACCACCAAAAACTACTGCAGATTTAATGTCTACATACTTACTGTATTCTCTTACATTGTCATGCACTTGTGCCGCCAATTCTCTAGTTGGTGTTAGCACCAATACACGTAAAGGTCTGTATTTTGGGTGTCTTGTTGCTACTAAGTGTTGTAAAACTGGTAAGGTAAAACCTGCTGTTTTTCCGGTTCCTGTTTGTGCCGAAGCTAAAATATCTTTTCCTTCTAATATATGCGGAATTGCTTTTTCTTGTATTGGTGATGGTTTGGTATATCCTTTCTCTTCAACTGCTTTTACCAACGGTGGAGATAAACCTAAATCTTTAAATGTCATAAATAATATTTACAAAAACAACTTTATGTAGTTGTTTCAGCCCACAAAGATACATTCTTTAAAATTAGAGAAGAATATTTGCTAGAACTCAATTTTAGGTAAATTATTTTGATATTGATATTACAATTAGTAATTTCATCCTCTTAAAATTAAACCTCATTTTTTATGAAATCTATTTTTAAATTTTTATTGCTTTGTTTTTCATTGACTATAGCTGCGCAAACACCAACAAATTCTAAGAGTATTCAAAATTCTTTAGAGAAGAAGTATCAAATGACGCAAACTTCGCTGGTAAAAAATATAGCATTTACTAATATTGGGCCAACAGTAATGAGTGGTAGAGTTGCAGATGTAGCCGTAAACCCGAAGAATACAACAGAATTTTATGTTGGGTATGCTTCTGGTGGTTTGTGGTACACAAATAATAATGGAACCACCTTTACACCTGTCTTAGACAATGCGCCAACCCAAAACATTGGAGATATTGCAGTAGATTGGGCTTCTGGAACAATTTGGGTAGGTACTGGTGAAAAAAATTCATCTCGTTCTAGTTATGCAGGCATTGGAATGTTAAAATCTACAGATAAAGGAGCAACTTGGCTAAATGTTGGTTTGTTAGATTCGCATCATATTAGTCGAATTCTAATCAATCCTAATAATACAGACGAGGTTGTAGTAGGTGTTATTGGGCATTTGTATTCTTCAAACGTAGAAAGGGGTGTTTTTAAAACTATAGATGGTGGAAAAACATGGGTAAAATCATTATTTATTAACAAAGATACCGGAGTTATTGATGTTGCAGTTGCGCCAGAAAACTTTAATATTATGTATGCTGCCTCTTGGGAAAGAGATAGAAAAGCATGGAATTTTGATGGTGACGGGATTCATTCTGGAATTTACAAAAGTACGGATGCAGGAACTTCTTGGAATAAGATTGCAGAGAAAAGCGGTTTTCCAACAGGAAGCGGAGTGGGTAGAATAGGGTTGGCCGTTTTTAATGAAAACACGGTGTACGCATTGCATGACAATCAGTTTAGAAGGCCAAAAGGCAAAGCTAAAAAAGCTTCAGATGATCTTTCTAAAGAAGATTTTAAAAATATGTCTTCTAAAGATTTCTTAAAACTGGCGGATAAAAAATTAAACACGTATTTAAAAAATAACGGATTTCAAGAAAAATACCGCGCAGAAAATGTAAAACAAATGGTGCGTGTTGGTTCTGTAAAGCCAATAGATTTAGCAAAGTATTTAGAGGATGCAAATTCTATGTTATTTGACACCCAAGTAATCGGTGCAGAGGTTTTTAAAACTACAAATGGCGGAGCTTCATGGAACAAAACCCACACTAATTTTCTAGACGGTGTGTATAGTTCTTATGGGTATTATTTTGGTGAAATTAGAGTCGATTTGCAAGATGAAAGAGGTATTTATGTTTTAGGGGTTCCTATTATTAAATCTAAAGATGGCGGAAAAACATTTACTTCAATTAGTAAAGAAAATGTGCATTCAGATCATCAGGCTTTATGGGTAAATCCAGAGAAATCTGGGCATATCTTAAACGGAAATGATGGCGGTTTAAACCTTTCTTATGATGATGGTAAAAATTGGACAAAGTTAAACGACCCTGCGGTTGGCCAATTTTATTCGGTGTATGCAGACAACCAGAAAAATTATAAAGTGTATGGTGGTTTGCAGGATAATGGTGTTTGGGTAGCAGATAATAATGCAAAAATAAATAAGGGATGGAAACAATCTGGTCAAAATCCGTATGAATCTATTATGGGCGGAGACGGTATGCAGGTGCAGGTAGATGATAGAAACCCAAATATTGTGTACACAGGATATCAGTTTGGGAATTATTACAGAATTAATAGAGCCGCAGGCACACAAGAATATATTCAGCCAAAACACCTTTTAGGAGAAAACCCGCACCGTTTTAATTGGCAAACACCCATTCATTTATCAAAACACAACCAAGATATTTTATATTTAGGGGGAAATAAACTACACAGATCATTGAATAAAGGAGATGATTGGGAAACGATTTCGGGAGATTTAACCGCAGGCGGGAAAAAAGGAAATGTTGCTTATGGAACATTGACTTCAATTTCTGAAAGTCCGTTTAAATTTGGATTGATTTATGCAGGTTCAGATGACGGATACATTAATATTACTAAAAATGGCGGTGGCAGTTGGGTACGTATTTCCAATAATTTACCTCAAAATTTATGGGTATCTCGAGTAATTGCTTCAAAATTCAAAAAAGAACGTGTGTATGCAACTTTAAACGGGTATCGTTTTGATGATTTTACAGCGTATGTTTTTGTTTCTGATGATTATGGGCAAACCTGGAAGAATATTGGAACGTCACTTCCTACAGCTGCGGTAAATGTAATTAGAGAAGATTCTGAAAATGAAAACGTGTTGTATGTGGGTACAGATAATGGTTTGTATGTTTCTTTTGATTTTGGGTCTTCTTGGGAAGCCTTTAGTAGCAACTTGCCAAATGTTGCCATACACGATTTGGTAATTCAGCCAACAGCGAAGCATTTAATTGTAGGAACACACGGGAGAAGCTTGTATAAAGCCAATATTGCACAAATACAAGAGTTTACAAAAGGAATAAGAAAGCATGATAGAATAGCAATTTTTGCAATTAAAGATATTAGAAAAAGCAAAAATTGGGGGCGTTCTTGGAGTCAATGGAGAGCAGCAAATACGCCAGAAGTGAGCATTCCTTTTTACTTAAATTCAAGTAAAAAAATAACGGTAACTATTTATTCTGGAGACATAAAAGTAAATACAATTGCGGTTGCTGCAGACAAAGGGTTTAATGAAGCTATTTTTGATGTTTCTTTTTCTGAAAAAGGAAAAAAGGCTTTTGAAAAGGCAGCTAAAAACTCAGAATTAACAGCAGCTAAAAACGGTATTTTCTATTTGCCAAAAGGAAAATATACGGTAAAAATTGAGGGTGCTGAAAATGAGTTTGAAATAAAATAATAGCGGGTTTTTCTAATAGTTATTTATGCAAGTACTCACATTTAAAGCCTGCTTTTGAGTAGGAGTAATGCTCTGCTACCGTTTTTTTTAACGTTTGTGTACTTAAAAAGGAAAACAAGCTATTTAAAATTATTCTAAATTTTACGAAAACGTTGTAATTTCTTTGCAATCAAAACTCTTTAGGCGTATTTTTGCAGTCAAAATTTTAACTAATTATACAATGAGCGGATTTTTTAAATCTTCAATTGGAAGAAAAGTAGCAATGGCGCTATCAGCGTTTTTCTTGATGTTCTTCCTACTTCAGCATTTATCAATAAATATTTTATCAGTTTTAAGCCCAGAAACTTTTAACGAAGTGTCTCACTTTATGGGCACAAACCCGTTAGTTCAGTTTGTACTGCAACCTGTTTTAATTTTTGCGGTTGTATTTCATTTTGTAATGGGTTTTGTTTTAGAATTAAGAAACTCTAGAGCAAGAAAAGTATCCTATGCAAAAAATAATGGTGCTGCAAACTCTTCTTGGATGAGTAGAAACATGATTTGGAGTGGAATAACAATTTTAGCTTTTATTGGTTTACATTTTGTTGATTTTTGGTTTCCAGAAATGAATACCAAATTTATACAAGGAGACTGGTCTGGCACGATAGAAGGTGTAGAAGGTTTCCGTTACCACGAAGAATTGTTGCATAAATTTGTAAATCCAATAAGAGTTGGTGCATATGTATTTGCTTTTGTCTTATTAGGCTTGCATTTAGCACACGGTTTTACATCTGCCTTTCAGTCGATGGGTGGCACTGCAGGAAGAAAGAAAACATTACAAACTATTGGTAAAGCATATTCAATTATAATTCCAGCAGGTTTTATTTTTATTGCTCTTTACCATCACTTTAACCATTAATCGTATACAATTATGGCTTTAGATTCAAAAGTACCAAAAGGTCCAATTAAAGATAAATGGACAGACTATAAAAATCAAATCAACCTTGTAAACCCTGCAAATAAGCGTAACATAGATGTTATTGTTGTTGGTACAGGTTTGGCAGGTGGCTCTGCTTCTGCAACGTTGGCAGAATTAGGCTATAATGTAAAGGCATTTGCATATCAAGATTCTCCAAGAAGAGCGCATTCAATTGCTGCACAAGGAGGTATTAATGCTGCAAAAAATTACCAAGGAGATGGAGATTCTACTTACAGATTATTTTATGACACTGTAAAAGGTGGCGATTATAGATCTAGAGAATCTAATGTATATAGATTAGCAGAGGTTTCTGCAAACATTATTGATCAATGTGTAGCACAAGGAGTTCCTTTTGCACGAGATTATGGTGGTTTGTTAGACAACCGTTCTTTTGGTGGGGTTTTAGTTTCTAGAACTTTCTACGCAAAAGGGCAGACAGGGCAACAATTATTATTAGGCGCTTATTCTGCAATGAACAGACAAATTGCTCGTGGAAAGATTGAAATGTTCAATCGTCATGAAATGTTAGATGTTGTTGTTGTTGGCGGAAAAGCAAGAGGAATTATAGCAAGAAACTTAGTTACAGGAGAAATTGAAAGACATTCTGCGCATGCAGTTGTTATTGCTTCTGGAGGGTACGGAAATGTATATTTCTTATCTACCAATGCAATGGGTTCTAATGTAACAGCTGGCTGGAAAGTACATAAAAAAGGAGCATATTTTGCGAATCCTTGTTATACACAAATTCACCCAACATGTATTCCTAGATCTGGAGATTATCAATCGAAATTAACATTGATGTCTGAGTCATTAAGAAATGATGGTAGAATCTGGGTTCCAAAACATATGGAAGATGTTTTGGCTATTAGAGAAGGAAAGAAAAAACCTACTGAATTAACAGAAGAGCAAAGAGACTATTATTTAGAAAGAAGATACCCTGCATTTGGGAATTTAGTACCACGAGATGTTGCTTCGAGAGCAGCAAAAGAGCGTTCTGATGCTGGTTATGGAGTAAATGCAACAGGCGAGGCGGTGTATTTAGATTTTGCAGCTTCTTTTGAGCGTTATGGCAAAGAGCAAGCAAAGATTCAAAATATTTTAAATCCTTCTGAAGCAAAAATAAAAGAGTTAGGACAAGGAATTGTTAAGGCTAAATATGGTAACTTATTTCAGATGTACGAGAAAATCGTAGATGAGAATCCGTATGAAACACCAATGATGATTTACCCTGCAGTACATTATACAATGGGAGGTGTTTGGGTAGATTATAATTTAATGACAACAATACCGGGTTGTTACGCAATTGGAGAAGCAAATTTTTCTGATCACGGAGCAAACAGACTAGGAGCCTCTGCATTAATGCAAGGTTTGGCAGACGGTTACTTTGTATTGCCATATACTATTGGAGATTACTTAGCAGATGATATTAGAACGGGAACAATTTCTACTGAAAGTCCAGAATTTGAAGCTGCAGAAAAGGATGTAACCGAAAGAATAGAATTCTTTATTAATAATGAAGGAATACGCTCTGTAGATTATTACCACAAGAAATTAGGTAAAATCATGTGGGATAAATGTGGTATGTCTAGAAATGCGGAAGGTTTAGAAACAGCAATTGAAGAGATTTCTGCACTTAGAAAAGATTTCTGGCAAAATGTAAATGTACCAGGAACTTCTACAGAATATAATGAGCAATTAGCAAAAGCTGGTAGAGTAGCAGACTTTCTTGAATTAGGAGAGTTGTTTGCAAAAGACGCTTTGGTAAGAGAAGAATCTGCAGGTGGGCACTTTAGAGAAGAGCACCAAACAGAAGATGGTGAAGCAAAAAGAATTAAAGAATTTCAGTTTGTTTCTGCCTGGGAATATAAAGGTGAGCCAAAAGATGCTATTTTACACAAAGAAGCATTAGAATACGAGAATATAGAAGTTAAAGAAAGAAGTTATAAATAAGAGAGACATTATGAATTTAACACTTAAAATTTGGCGTCAATTAGATGCAAAGGACAAGGGAAAAATGGTCGATTACAAAGTGACTGAAATTTCAGAAAGCATGTCTTTCTTAGAAATGATGGATGTTTTGAATGAGCAATTGGTAAATGCTGGTGAACAACCAGTAGCATTTGATCATGACTGTAGAGAAGGAATTTGTGGAATGTGTTCTATGTATATTAACGGTGAAGCACATGGACCAGATAGAGGCGTAACAACGTGTCAATTGCACATGAGAATGTTTAAAGACGGCGATACGATTACAATAGAGCCATGGAGAGCAGGTGCTTTTCCTGTAATTAAAGATTTAGTGGTAGATAGATCTGCTTTTGACAGAATACAACATGCTGGTGGATATATTTCTGTAAATACTTCAGGAAATACACAAGATGCAAACTCAATTCCTATTTCTAAACAAGCAGCAGATACAGCAATGGATGCAGCAACCTGTATTGGTTGTGGTGCATGTGTAGCAACGTGTAAAAACAGCTCTGCAATGCTATTTGTTGGGGCAAAAGTATCGCAGTATGCTTTGTTGCCACAAGGGCAAGTAGAGGCTGCAGATAGAGTTAAAAATATGGTTACACAAATGGATTTAGAAGGTTTTGGAAATTGTACAAACACCGGTGCGTGTGAAGTAGAATGCCCTAAAGGAATTTCTTTAGACAACATTGCAAGAATGAATAGAGAGTTAATGAAGGCTTCTATTTAATTCAAAGAATAACGAAGTAATATTAAATTTAATACTTCCATATTTTTTGAAGCTTAAACATAAAAAACCCAAAACTTATTTAGTTTTGGGTTTTATTTTTTTAATTCTTAATTAATAGTTAACAGCTACTTAATACCTTTAAAAAATTATTCAGGACTTACCTCTAAAAGCTCTAATATCTCAAAGAGTCTTTCTAAATCTAATTTAGTTTTTCCGGTTTCTATTTTAAAATAACCACTTTCTCCTATTCTAATGTGTTCTGCTACAGGTATTTGAGTAAACTCTCTTTGTATTCTTGTCGCTACCATTTTTTCTAAAACAGCAGCGTAATTAGTCTTTGCATTCAATTTTTTTTTTCCTTTCATTTTAATTTTTTCTTCATCACAATAACATCAATTATTATGCGGTATTATGCACAAAAGATTCGCTATTGCTTAATACAACTGAATATTTGAACTAAAAACATTTCATAGTTGTTTTTAGTTATTCTCTTCTGATAGAAAATAGTTTATTTTCACTTTAAGGATTTCAGAGAGTTCTAGAAGGCGTCTAATATCTAGTTTTGTTTTTCCTGTTTCCATTTTATAGTAACCGCTTAAGGTTACTTTCAGTTTTTTAGCTAACTCTGATTGGGATAGCCCCAATCGTTTTCTTCGGTAAATAATTTTCTCCAAAACATCACTAATTTGGTTATTTACCTTTTGCTCATTTATAGTTCCCCCCATTTTTTAGCAATTAAGTATTTTATACTTCAAAAATGGCAAAAATAATAGACACTTTACTTTCCAATTTGGACTAGCTGAAAACAGTATTTTTTTGGTATCTCTGAATCCAGGGAGTCCAAATTGGAAAGTGATTTGTTGTTTTATAAATGCCGCTAAGTACAAATTGGTTGAAATACTTTTAATAGCTTTATTTGAAGTGAAATATATCTTTTGAAGAGACGCTATTCTTTATTCAAAAAATATTCAATATCTACTTCTAAAACTTCAGAAATTTCTAACAAGCGTTTAAAACCCAATTTAGATTTCCCTTTTTCCATCTTATAATAGCTACTTAAGGTTATTTCTAGTTTTTTAGACATGTAGGTTTGAGAAAACCCAAGCCGTTTTCTGCGGTAAATAATTTTTTCTAAGACATCATTAAATTGATCATCTATTTTTTGATCAGTGTTACTTTTTCTCATTTTTTTGCAATTAAATTTTCTTTCTTTCCAAAAATAGTTAAAATAATAAACATTCTGATATCTTTTTGGCTCGTTGGAAACAATATTTTTTTATTCCTGAATTCTTCTAGTCCAAAAAGGAAAGTGATTTTTTTGGTAATTAAGAGAATTTGTCTCAATTTTGAGAATTGGAGAAAAATGCTATGAAAAAGAACTTTCTACCTAAAATGAGTATTTAGTAATATTTAGAAAAGTTATTTCTTTCCTTTTATTTAATAGTTTTCAAAACAGCTCAATATAAACGTATTTAATAATAAATACTTTTTTTAAAAATAAAACTAAAAAAACACATCTCAAATTGATAAATCTAATTTTAAGTTTAATATTCTGGCTCTTAACATACATATTCTAAAAATAGTATTTCAATCTATTTTAAAAGGTTTTTAGGATTTTGGTAATCGGCGGAGTAACTGAAATAATAAATATTTTTTGCTTTAAACATGCTGCAAAAAGCTTTTTATATTTTACTTGTTAATAGATAATAAACTGTTAAAAATTTCTGCTGTTAACAGGGTTGTTAAAAATTATTTTCTACCGAAATCTGCAGGAATTTCTCCCCAAGCTTTCGTTTCCCATTTTAAAATTGGATTTTTAAATGAATTCTCTTTCAGCCATTTTTCAGCTCTTTTAATCAATTCTAATAAGTCTTTATTAGATTCATCAAAATGCATATTTGTTTTGCATTGTTTCTTTTTTACCCAACTCATAGCAATTTTAGAATCTGAATAAATAGGAATATCTTCTTTATTTTTGCTTTTTAAAAGTGCAATTCCATGCACTAAGGCTAAAAATTCACCAATATTATTCGTTCCTTTTTTAAAAGGACCTTTGATGAAAATTTCTTGTTTGTTATGTGTTAAAACACCTCTGTATTCCATTTTTCCAGGATTCCCAGAACAAGCAGCGTCAACAGAAATACTTTCTAGATTAGGGCTGCCATATTTCTCTTTTTCAGCGGAGGAAAGTGTTGGTTTTTTAGTGTTTTTACCCTTATAATCCTCATAATTTTTAGAGAATGCAATTTCAGCAGCATCTAAATCTGCAAAAGATTTATATTGCGCGCTTTCAAAACCGTCTATTTGTTTTTTACAGACATTCCAAGACGTATAAATTCCTTTTTTACGTCCGTTCCAAACTACATAAAACTTTTTTTTACTCATTTATGCTTAAAATTACTTCTTCTATAACCTTCGGAAAGTAGTGTTGCTCTAAAAGATGAATCTTTTTTGCAATTGTTTCTGGAGTATCTTTTGTGTTTAAAGCTGTTTTTGCTTGATAAATGACGGCACCTTCGTCATAATTCTCGTTTACATAATGTATTGTAATACCGGTTTCCTCTTCATTATTTTCTTTTACAGCATTGTGAACGTGCATGCCATACATACCTTTTCCACCATATTTTGGTAATAATGCAGGATGAATATTAATAATTTTCTTTGGAAATGCAGCCACTATCTTTTGTGGAATTCGCCACAAAAAGCCCGCAAGAATTATAAAATCTGCTTCATTTTTTAATATATTTAACACGGTATCTGAAACAGAAAAATCATTTTTACTAAAGTGTAAACATTTGGTCTCTAGTTTCTTACATCTGTCAAATACTTTAGCGTATTTGTTATTGCACAAAACATTAGTAACAGTAGCTGTTTTTGTGTGATTAAAAAATTTAATGATGTTCTCTGCGTTCGATCCGGAACCAGATGCAAAAATAACAATACGCTTCATATCTATCTTTCTAAGGTACAAAAAAAGGAATAATTATTAACAAAGTGATTATTTTGGGTAAAGATTAAATTATTTTATTTACTTTTAATAATCATTTTAGGGACAAATATTAGTTATAATTAATAAGAATTGTATTTTTGCCCAGATTTAAAATTTAAAATTAAAAAATTATGTCAGACATTTCATCAAGAGTAAAAGCTATTATCGTAGACAAATTAGGCGTAGACGATAATGAAGTAACAACAGAAGCTAGCTTCACAAACGATTTAGGAGCAGATTCTTTAGATACTGTTGAGTTAATTATGGAATTCGAAAAAGAATTTGATATCCAAATTCCAGATGATCAAGCAGAAAACATTGGAACTGTAGGTCAAGCGGTTAGTTATATAGAATCAGCAAAAAAGTAATACTTATATGCAATTAAAACGAGTTGTAGTCACTGGACTTGGAGCATTAACGCCCATAGGAAATAATATTGAAGAATATTGGAACGCTTTAGTTAACGGAGTTAGTGGAGCGGCACCTATAACGCATTTTGATGCTTCCAAGTCCAAGACTCGTTTTGCTTGTGAAGTAAAAAACTTTAATCCTACAGATTTTATCGATAGAAAATCTGCTCGTAAGATGGATAAGTTTACCCAATACGCTATGGTTGCTTCAGACGAGGCAATTGAAGATTCTGGGCTAGATTTAGAAACTATTAATAAATTACGAGTTGGTGTTATTTGGGGGGCCGGAATTGGTGGTTTAGAAACACTTCAAAATGAAGTCTTAAACTATGCGGCAGGAGACGGTACTCCAAAATTTAACCCTTTCTTTATTCCAAAAATGATTGCTGATATTGCCCCAGGACATATTTCTATAAAATATGGATTTATGGGACCTAACTACACAACTGTTTCTGCATGTGCGTCATCTGCAAATGCTATGATAGATGCGTTAAACTATATTCGTTTAGGATATTGTGATGTTATTGTTACAGGAGGTAGTGAGGCAGCAATTGCTATTGCAGGAGTTGGAGGTTTTAGTTCTATGCAAGCTTTATCTACAAGAAATGAAACACCAGAAACTGCGTCTAGACCATTTGATGCCAGTAGAGAAGGTTTTGTTTTAGGTGAAGGTGCAGGAGCACTCGTTTTAGAAGATTATGAATACGCCAAAGCAAGAGGCGCAAAAATTTATGCAGAAGTAATTGGAGGCGGAATGTCTTCTGATGCTTATCATATTACAGCACCTCACCCAGAAGGTATTGGTGTAATTGCTGTAATGAAAAACTGTTTAGAAAATTCTGGTATAAAACCAGAAGATGTAGATCATATTAATACACATGGTACTTCTACTCCGCTTGGAGATGTAGCAGAACTGAAAGCAATTTCAGCTGTTTTTGGAGATCATGCTAAGAATATCAACATTAATTCTACGAAATCTATGACGGGCCACTTATTAGGCGCTGCCGGTGCTGTAGAATCTATTGCTGCAATTTTAGCAATGAAACACAGTATTGTACCACCTACAATTAATCATCAAAATTTTGATGAGAATATTAATCCAGATTTAAACTTAACCTTAAACAAACCTCAAAAGAGAGAAATTAAGGTAGCTATGAGTAATACTTTTGGTTTTGGAGGACATAATGCATGTGTTGCTTTTAAGAAAATAGACGAATAGTCTATGAATTTTATTCGTAAAATAGTTCAAGCGCATTCTAAAGAAGATGTTGCATTGCACGGCGAATTAAAAAAATTATTAAATTTTTCTCCAAGAAAAATAAAAAAATACAAAAAAGCTTTTACCCATAGATCTGTTCAAATTACAGATAAAAAAGGGAACCCTATAAATTATGAGCGTTTAGAGTTTTTAGGAGACTCTATTTTAGGCTCTGTAATTGCAGCTTACTTATATAAAAAAGTTCCTAGTGGCTCAGAGGGGTATCTAACTCAGATGCGTTCTAAAATTGTAAGTAGAGACCATTTAAACGAATTAGGTAAAGACTTAAACTTAATTAGATTTGTAAAAAGTAATATAGACCAAGCAAACGTTGGTGATAATATTCATGGTAATATTTTTGAAGCCTTAATTGGTGCCATTTTTATGGATAAAGGATATACTTTTTGTGAAAAATTTATACATCAAAACGTAATTGTACCTTATGTAGATATTGCCAAATTAGAGGGTAAAATTACAAGTTATAAAGGTTTAATTATAGAATGGTGCCAAAAACAAAAGAAGAAATATGTTTTTGATACTTATGAAGACTCAGGAAATGATCCTGTAAAACACTTTAGTGTTAAGATAAGTATAGATGGCGAGCAAATTGCCAAAGGAAGAGCTACTTCTAAGAAAAAAGCAGAAGAACAAGCTTCAAAAAGAGTGTATTTTGCTTTTCAAAATGAAATTTCTTTAGATTAAAACGATAACGTTTTCGTGAATATAACTTCCCATACTCGCTAACAAATGATAAAGTATTAGTAATTTAGCAAGATTGATTATTTAGAATGTATGCAAATTCATGCTTTAGGTTTCGGAGATTTTTGTGAAGATGAATACTCTTTAATAGGTATTCATACAGCTTTAGAAGACTATAAACTAGCCTATTTATTAAATAAAAACTTAAATACGCATTTTTCTAAATCTAAAAAAAATTTAGAGTTTGATAGCGATAAAAAGAGAGCGTCGTTTTCTATCTATAATTTCTCTAGTAAAAAGTACGACTTTGATTGGTTTTTAATAGCCAATAGTTTTAAAAGAGAAAATCAAACAGAATCAAACGAATTACTGTTAACAACTGAAACAAAAACATATCTAATACCAGAAAAGAAAAAAGTAGATTTCTTTATTAAAATTTCTGGAGAAATAAGTTTTGAGTTTGTAGCGAATGCAGTAAGTAAAATTAAAAACATAGAACAGATTATAACATCTTATTCAATAGATAAAAACAGCTTAAAGTCTAAAGACTTTTTAATATTTTAATATGACAGATTATAAAAAAACAAAAATAGTTGCTACCCTAGGCCCCGCAACAGATTCTAAAGAAATTTTAACAAACTTAGCTAAAGAAGGTGTAAACGTTTTTAGAATTAATTTTTCACATGCAGATTATGAAAATGTGAAAAAAACGGTAAAAACTATTAGAGAAATTAATGAAGAAAACGGCTATAATGTTGCCATTTTAGCAGATTTACAAGGTCCTAAATTGCGTGTTGGCGTTATGGAAGATGGTGTAATTTTAGAAGACGGCGCTTCTTTTACCTTTACAACAGAAAAATGTATTGGTACTAAAGAAAAAGCATTTATGACTTACCAACGCTTTCCAAAAGACGTAAAAGTTGGTGAGCAAATTATGGTTGATGATGGGAAATTACTATTTGAAGTAGTTTCTACAGATAAAGACAAAGAAGTAGTAGTAAAAGTAATTGTTGGTGGGCCGTTAAATTCTAAAAAAGGAGTAAACTTACCAAATACAGCAATATCTTTACCAGCTTTAACTGAAAAAGACAAGGAAGATGCAGTATTTGCATTGGGCTTAAATGTAGATTGGATGGCACTATCTTTTGTAAGAACGCCAGAAGATTTAAGAATGTTACGCGATTTAATAGATGAGCATTCTGATTATAGAGTGCCTGTAATTGCAAAAATTGAAAAGCCAGAAGCGGTAGCAAATATAGATTCTTTAATACCTTATTGTGACGGTTTAATGGTTGCCCGTGGAGATTTAGGAGTAGAAATTCCGATGCAAGATGTGCCATTAATTCAGAAGAAATTAGTAAGACGCGCGAAAAGAGCAAGAATTCCTGTAATTATTGCAACGCAAATGATGGAAACAATGATTGATAACGCTGTACCAACAAGGGCAGAGGTAAATGATGTTGCAAATTCTATTATGGATGGTGCAGATGCAGTAATGCTTTCTGGAGAAACCTCTGTTGGAAAACACCCAATTAGAGTCATTCAAAAAATGACAGAAATTATTAATGCAGTAGAAAATTCTAAAATAATTAAAGTACCACAAGAAGCACCACATATTAGAACAGATAGGTTTATAACAAAATCTATTTGTCACCATGCTGCTTCAATGGCAAATGATATAGAAGCAACTGCAATTTCTACCTTAACAAATAGTGGGTATACGGCTTTTCAAATATCTGCTTGGAGACCACAGTCTAAAATACTAGCATTTTCATCAGAAAAAAGAATTCTAGGGAAATTAAACTTGCTTTGGGGTGTAAAAGCATTTTATTACGACAAAAACTTAAGTACAGATGATACAGTTGTAGACATCAATAATATATCTAAGCAAAAAGGGTTTGTAAAAGCCGGCGATTTAATGATTAATCTTACCTCTATGCCTGTAGAAGCAAAGGGTATGGTAAATACATTAAGGGTTTCTGCAATTGACTAAAACACCATTTAATATGAGTTTAAGAGCATCTTGATTTTTCAAGATGCTTTTTTTTATGAAGAATTTTTTAAAACTTTAATTGTTTACTTATAATAATTGCATCATTTGTTACAAAAGGCATCGGCATCATATCTTCTGCTCTTGGTTCTAGGTTAAAGTTTTTATTAGAAAGTAAGTCGTAAGAAATCTCATTTAAGGTAATGTCTAAATTTTGATCTACGTTTACTGAGAAAGAAATTGTTACTTCTTTGTCATTATTACCTATATGGTACGCTAAAAATGTACCTCCTTTTACGCCATACTTTTTACCGTCATTTACAAGCACATCGTTTACCTTAAATTGACGTAAAGTCAATGTGGTTTTAGTTAAAAATTCTAATTTATTTATTTTTCTTTTAGGCGTAATTGTTATTTCTAAGAAACGCTTTTTACCAATTATAGTGTCTAGTTCTGTGGTAATTTTTGAAGACGAAATCGCTTTGTATTTCGTTTTTTTAGCGTAGTTAAAACGGGTATTGTATTTACTTTTGGTTTCTGCATTTTCAATGCTACCTGCAGTAAAATCTCCGTTAAAAACCTGCTTGGTATATTTATCTAAAATAGTATTATAGGTGCCAAAATAAGCAGTTTTATTATCTGAATTCTGAACATAAACAAGGCTATTAGGCCTTTTGTTATCATTGGAAAACCCGCTATTATAAGTTGCAATTCCAAAAAAGATAATAGTTAAAAACCCTGTCCATTTTTGAGTCCAAAAAGATTTTTTTTGATGAAAGGAGAGTATCATCAATCCAAAAACTAAAACGATAAAAATTGCACTTACAAAGAGTATTTTTAAACCCAAACCAACAGGAAACATTTTTACCATTGGCGCAAAAATATATACCGTTGGTATTGATAAAATAGTGAATAAGATACGCTTTGCTTTTTCTTCTAAATTTAAGAAAACGGCAATTGCTAAAATTAAAAGCGCACTAATAACAGGAATTATAAAAAACCCAGCACCTTTTAATGAACCACTAATTATAAAATTAAGTATTAACCAGAAGAAAATAGGTGCAACTAATAAATTGGTTGTTTTTTCTTCTTTTGAAGTACGTTTGTAAATGGTAAAAAGCAACCATAAATTTAAAAACACAAAAGCAATTATGTATTGATAGCCGTTATACGTAAAGCCGTGTAAAATGTCATTATAATGGGGATGTATTATTAATAATAACTCCCATAAACCATAAGATATTCCGGCACATAAAATTAAAGAGACTATAAAAGGAATAAAACCTTTAAGAACACCTTTAAGGTCTATTTTATTTAAAGAAAAACCAAAAACCAATAAGATTAGAAAAAGAATACTACATAGAATAACCATTGGTAATACCCAAGAAAAAGGATAGGTTGCCATTTTTATAATAGGAAAGTTTACGTAGACAAAATCTTCCTCTGAATTTAAGTTTGTTAAATCTGAATTTGAAAAATAATTTAAAGAAGTTGTAAAATAATCTGCTTGGTGTAAAAGTGTTTCTCTGTCTAAACGCTCATAAGAATCTTGTGCGGTGTGGTAATCAAAATGATCTCCAATAAAAGCAAAATTAAAACCGTTAATTTTTGCGTCTTCTCGAAAAACAGTTAAATCTGTATCATTAGGCAATTTTTTATAAATAGAATACATTAAAGAATTTGCTGCAGGAAAGTTGGGTTTTGTAGCTAAAAACTCTGAAAGTAATTTACTATTTTTTCCATTAGTTTCCATGAGCATATAACTTGGGCCGCCACTTCCTCTTGCCTCAAAATTTAAAACCAAACCAATATCTTTTGTCCAAGGATGGTTGTCTACAAATGCCTGTGCACCTAACAAACCTAATTCTTCAGCATCAGAAATTAAGATAATTAGGTCGTTTTTTTGTGTTTCATTTTTGGCTAAGAAAGCCCTTAAACCTTCTAAAATTGTAACCACACCAGATCCGGCGTCACTTGCGCCCAAAGAAGAATGCGGATTAGAATCATAATGTGTTAATAGCAATAATGCTTTTTCTGAGCCTGTACCTTTTAATTTTGCTATGATATTTTCTGCAGTGGTTGCTGCAAACCATTTTTTATTAATTGCGGTTTGTGTTTGAATTTCAGTTTCAAACCCCATTTTTCGTAATTCGGTAACAATGTAGTTTTGTACTTTTTTATGTTCTTTAGAACCTACATGATGGGCCTCTTTACTAATATTTTTTAAATGGTGCAGCGCATTTTCTAAAGAGAACTCTGTGTTTGTAATGTTTTTAGAATTCTTTAAAGCTGGTTTTAAATCTGCAAAACTCCAGTAAATTACTCCTAGTATTATCAGTATAGAAATTATTGTAGAGACTCTTTTCATTGGGTAAATTTATTTTTATAAATGTATGAAATAAAAAAAACTTTTATTAAAAATTAAAAAGCATTGGAAAATTCGCTAACTTTAGTACAAACTAAACGTATATTATTATGGGAATTAAGAGTTTTCAAGGAAAAAGAGAAATCAATCAAAGTAAAGAAGATGCACAAATTTTAGTATCAGATTATATGACTACTAGCTTAATAACTTTTAAAGCAGAAGACTCTTTAGACCACGTAATAAAACAGTTAATTACTTATAAAATTTCTGGTGGACCCGTTGTAAATGATAAAAATGAATTGATTGGTATTATTTCTGAAGGAGATTGTATTAAACATATTTCAGACAGCATGTATTATAACATGCCAACAGATAGTGAGAATACAGTTGAGAAGAATATGATTTCAGAAGTAGAAACTATTGATAAAAACATGAATATTTTTGATGCAGCAACTAAATTTATTAGTTCAAAAAGAAGACGATTTCCAATTGTAGAAAACGGGAAACTTATAGGGCAAATTAGTCAAAAGGATATTTTAAAAGCTGCTTTAAAAATGAAGGGAAATAACTGGAAATAAGGTTTTTACTTACAAGTTAGTATTGCCATTTGTTTCAAGTATTTTAGTGCTCTTTTCGAATTAGTAAAAAAGTATCATGCTCTAAAGCTAAATACCCTTCATTATAAATGTATAAATAGGTATTCCCTGTTTTGGTCTTATAAAGAGAAGTAAAGAACTGAAAGTCGAAACCTTTGTCATATAATTTAGTTCTTGTGACTTTTGTTTTACCAGAAATATTTAATTCAGATAAAATTTTATAATTTTTTCTTAACCTATTATTAATATTTCTAATGAGGTTTTTACTGTCTTTATTTACGCTATTATTATGTGCATTTCTACAATAATCTGTACAGAATTTCTTATCTATTCTGCCTTTTAGTGGTTCTTTACACTCTAAGCATTCTCTTTTTTCCATAAGGTAAATATACATTAATTTATACGAATACAAACGACTACAAGTAATTACAACCGAAAGTAATTGTTTTGTAACCGAATAAAATTAGAAAGGTGTCGCAACTTTGCAGTGTCAAACAAATTGACAAAATAAAATTATAAACAGGCACTTCTATAAAAGTGTAAAAAAACTTATCTTATGAATACGTTAAGAAACAAAGTACAGTTAATTGGTAGATTAGGGCAAGACCCAGAAATAGTAAATTTTAAAGACGGCAACAAGCTTGCTAAATTTTCTATGGCAACAGATGATAGTTATAAAGACAAAGAGGGCGTCAAGGTAGAACGTGCCCATTGGCACAACAGCGTTGACCATATGCGAAATTCAAATAACCGCCAAAAAACCCATGCCTAGGGGCTATAACGTAAATCCAGTTACCGTTGGAGACTACATAAAGCAATACAGGTTAGAAAATAGTTACACTGCGTTTGAATTATCATTAGAGCTAGATGTTTATAACTCTACCATTTATAAATGGGAAAATAACCTGACTAAACCACAAGGAAAAAACTTAAATAAAATAATACAGTTCTTCGGTTATGACCCAAGAACTCAAAACAAAATAAATACAGAAAATTATGAACTCACTTAGAAACAAAGTACAATTAATAGGGAATTTAGGAAACGACCCAGAAATTATTACATTAGAATCTGGAAAGAAATTAGCAAAGTTTTCTCTTGCTACAAATGAAAGTTACAAAGATGCTTCAGGTCATAAAGTTGATAATGTGCAATGGCATAATCTAGTTGCTTGGAATAAGACTGCTGATATTATTGAAAAATATGTAACCAAAGGTAAAGAAGTTGCTATTGAAGGAAAATTAACATCTCGTTCTTACGAAACTAAAGAAGGTGAAAAAAGATATATAACTGAAGTTGTTGTGAATGAACTTTTGATGTTAGGGAAATAGTCAATTATAAACATTTAAGTAAGAAGTTTCAGTTTTAATTGAGACTTCTTATTTTGTTCTAAATAAAGTAATTTACTAAAATTCGAAAGTAAGAATTATAGCTTAAAAAAGCTTGATATAATTATTTAATACTTTGATATACATTGAATGTACTTTTTTTATGTGAATTCGACCTTTGATACGTTGGTTACTAAAAACATAATCAAAAACTATATTTCCGATACATTAAATTTTATAACAATAGAATACATAAAATCAGATATTTTATCTGAATACTATGGATTTATATTTTTTATTCTAAACAAAAATAAAATGATGAGAAAATGACATCTTTAAAACATCATATTAATTAGAAATTATTTTTTTGTATTAAGTTGTTTATTATTAATCAACATGAACTTCGTAGATTTTACCAGCAATCATATCTGGCACTAACAATCTTCCTTTATCTTCTTCCAAATAAAAATCAGCAGCAGATTTTAATCCATCAATTAAAACTGTTGATTTTTCAGTTTTACCATCTATTTTCCACACTTTCCCTTCAGACCAACTACTCACGTAATAATTTCCTTTTCTATCTTGTTCAACAGCATCTGCTCCTCTGAAAACTCCTTTAAGAGGTGTTAATTCATTATTTCTCTTGACCAAAAAATTACCAAGAAAAAAAGAACCTACCATAATATTTCCATTATTATCGACACCAACTCCATTTGGATTTAGCATTAATGGAGAAGTCTTTTGAGCGATAGAAATTTCACCATTTAAAGAAATATGATAAATTCGACCTAAAGCAGGAATTTTTTTAGCTTCTTCACTATCTAAAGCCCATAAATTATTATTACTATCTCTCATATATTGAGTAGCTCCCATATCTACCACATAAATACCTTTCCCTTCAAAATCTACAGCTACATCATTTAGATATAAAGCTTCTTCTGGAAAATCATCTTTATCTATAAAAACATTTGTATTTCCTTGTTTATCGACTTTCCAAATACGGTTTAAATCGGAGAAATATAAGTGATCATTTATAAAAACTATGCCTTTAGGCTCATCAAAACCTGTAGCAAATGTTTTTACTCCTTTTGCTGAAATTTCAATTACTTCACCATCACCGATATCTTTATTATTCATTACAGTCACGTAATAATTATCATTAAAGCCTTTTGTAATACTTTCTGGTTTTGTTCCAACTTCTATTGGAAATTGAATTGTATCTTTTGAATTACAACTAAACAATAAAATAACAGAAATAATAAATAGTAAGTTTTTCAAAAGTTTCATTGATTTCTGATTTTATATTAAGCTTTGCTATATGGTTCTAAAGTTTCAATACTTCCGTCTTCTAAATGTGTAATTTCTGCAACTTTTACAGAGCGTAAATGAGTTACTCCTTTCGAAAGACAAGAATCGTGATAAAATAAATACCATTTTTCATTTACTTTACAAACTGAATGATGTGAAGTCCAACCCACAACTGGTTCTAAAATTCTACCTGAATAAGTAAATGGTCCATATGGAGAATCTCCAATTGCGTAACAGATAAAATGAGAATCTCCTGTGGAATAAGAAAAGTAATACTTTCCATTATGTTTGTGCAACCAAGCTGCTTCAAAAAATCGTCTATCAATGTCTCCAGCTAATAACAAATTACCATTTTCATCTAAAATTTCGATTTCTTTTGGTTTTTCTTCAAATTCTAATAAATTATCTGTCATTTTTGCAACATAAGGCAACAATGCAGGTTCGTTATCTTCTGGAATAAATGCTGTTGGACTATTTGGATCGTTTGCATTAAATTCGCCATTTCTCCAACGTTGTAATTGTCCGCCCCAAAGGCCACCAAAATACATATAGTAACTTCCATCATCATCTTTAAAAACAGCAGGATCTATAGAAAAACTTGCTTTAATTGCTTCTGGTTCTGCGATAAAAGGACCAATTGGAGACTTACTTGTAGCTACACCAATTCTAAAAATATCATCATGTGCTTTTGCTGGAAAAAATAAATAGTAAGTCCCATCTTTTTCATTTGCATCTGGTGCCCACATTTGTTGTTTTGCCCAAGGAACATCATCTACGTGCAAAGCAACACCATTATCTAAAGCTTTACTATCTATAGTATCCATAGAAATCACATGGTAATCTTCCATTGCAAAATGGCTTCCTAAATCATCAAACGCTTCACCAGCATCAACATCATGAGATGGATAAATGTATATTTTTCCATCAAATACATGTGCTGATGGGTCTGCAGTATAAATATGACTAACTAAAGGCTGTGAAATCGCTTTTTTATTTAACTCATCAAAATTGATGTGTTCTATATTTTCTTCTGGCATTTTATAACTTTTTAAGTGGTTCTTCTTTCTTTTAACTCTTTTTCAATTTTTAATTCCATCTTTTTATCAATTTCATAATAAAACAATAATCCAAATCCAATTAAAAATGGAATTGCAGGAAATATACTGATTAGCATTTTTGTTCCATGAATTGCACTATCTACTTGTGATTCTGCTTTTGGAACATAATTATACAATCCTAAAATCCATGCAACTAAAGCACTACCAATACTTAAACCTCCTTTTAACCCCACCATCATTGCAGAAAAAATGATAGCAGTTGCTCTACGATTGTTTTTCCATTCAGAATAATCTGCTACATCTGCAATCATAGCCCAAAGTAGAGGTATTGTTATTCCGTAGAAAAAGCCATGTAAAATTTGTGATAAGAATATCAATTCTACAGATTCGGGAGAGAAAAAATAGAAGAAAATAATAAACAATGTTGATACAAATAAAAACGTTTTAAAAACATCTCTTTTCCCATATTTATCGGCTAATTTTTTAGATAACCCGATACCTACCATCATAAAAATAATACCTCCTGCATTAAACAATCCAAAACCAGCAGAAACAGGATCTTCACCAAAGAAATTAACTCCAATACTTGATAAGAAATCTAAAATGGGGCTTATAAAACTTGTCAATCTATCTTCATTTACATAGTTTTTAAAATAATAAACATAAGAGCCACCTTTCATAGCAAGTGTTACAAAAACTAACGTTGTAACTGTTAAGGTGATTACCCATGGTTTATTCTTAAATAAATCCGACAAATCTTCTTTAACACTTGATTTTTGTTCTGGTTTTGGTACAATACGTTCTCGGGTGGTGAAAAATGTAATAAGTAACATAATAGTGCCAATAATAGCTAACCAAGTCATAACAACTTCTATACCTACAGCTTTATCACCTTCTCCAACAGATTCAATAATTGGCAACATAAACACTTGTACAAAGAATTGTGCAAACATTACTGCCACAAAACGATAAGCAGAAATGCTATTACGTTCTCCCATATCTCCTGTAATAACACCACTTAAAGCAGAATATGGTAAATTGTTTGCAGCATATAGTAATAATAATAACGTATAAGTAATAACCGCATAAATTACTTTTCCTTTATATTCAAAATCTGGTGTGCTAAATGCTAAAAGTGCAACTATGCCAAGCGGTACTGCTGTCCATAAAATCCAAGGTCTAAACTTACCCCATTTAGAATTTGTTCTATCTGCAATAGCACCAATAATTGGATTAAACCCAAAAGCTGCTACAAGACCAACGGTCAATATTATTGCAGATGCATGATTAGATTCAAGACCATAGATATCTGTATAGAAATATGCTAGATAGGTCATTAGAGTTTGAAAAACTAAATTGGCTGCTAAATCTCCAAGAGCATAACCTACTTTTTCTTTTACTGATAATTTTTGTGATATTTTCATACTTTTAAAAGTTAGCTTTTATTTTTTTAAAGAAATTACATTTTGATACACATCTTTAGGTTGATTGTTTCTATCAAATAATAAAGGGTAATTTGTTCTGCCTTTTATTGGCCAATTATTTAACCAAGAATTGCCATCATTTACACCCCAAAAAGTAACTCTTTCAATTTTATCTTTATGTTTTAAAAGCAGATTAAAAATAGCCTCATAACGTGTTGCAATTTTTTGTTTCCCTTCCTCCGTTAATCCATTTTTATAAGGATTAAATTTAGGATCATTTTCGTAACGATCGTAATTTTGTTCTACAGCAGCACCGTTTAAATCCCAAGGATTTGGTAAAGCAGTAACGTCTAATTCTGTAAAAGAAACTTTTACACCTAAACTTGAATATGCCAAAATACTATTCTCAATATCTTCTATACTTGGTCCCTCTACACTCCAATGCGCTTGCATACCAACACCATCTATTTTAATACCTTTTTTTTGTAGATTTTTTACAATTCTAATAACTCCTTTTCTTTTTTCTGGTTTCCAAAGATTGTAATCGTTGTAAACTAATTTTGCATCTGGAGCAGCTGCAGAAGCTGTTTTAAAAGCCAGTTCTAAATAACTTTCGCCATCAAAAACTTTGTAAAAATGAGAAGTTCTTGGAGAACCATCTTCATTTAAGGCTTCATTAACTACATCCCAAGTATCAATTTTACCTTTATATCTACCTGCAATTGTATTGATGTGTTTTTTAATGTGTTTTTCTAAATCTTCTTTTTTGTTGATTTTAGTCACATAGGGCGCTAATTGACTATGCCAAAGTAAAGTATGACCAACAGTATTTAAATTATTCTTTTGACCAAAAGCAACATACGCATCAGCTATATCGAAAAAGTATTCATTTTCCTTCGGATGAATTCCCTCCCATTTCATATCATTTTCTGGCGTTATAGAGTTAAATTCTCTATTTATTAAAGCAGCACCAATAGAATCTGTTTCTTTTATATGGCTTGTGTTAATTGCTGTACCTATTAAAAAGTCGCCTTTAAAAGCACTTTTTAATGAAACTTTAATTTCTTCTTTTTCTTGTGTAACTTCTTTTTTTACTTCTTTACAGCTTAAAAAACAAACTGATGCGCAAATTAAAATTGATTTTATTTGTTTGATCATAATTCTGATTTATATACTTCTATTGAGGTTAGTTCTGGGTTTCCACCCTGTTTTCCGCTACCAGCGGCTATGTAAATTTTATTGTTTAAAACAGTTGCATTCGTGCCATGTCTTCCCGTATTTAAAGAAGGTTTTTGCGACCACGTTTTGGTGTTTATATTAAAACTATACATTGTTTTGTTGGTTGCAATATTTCCAGTTTCGCCACCAAAATAATATAGCTCATTATTTAAAACAACAGCGCCACTTCCTGCAGCAGGATTTGGTAATTTTGCTTTAAAAGTGTTCCATTTTTCTGTTTCAAAATCGTAATAATCTACAACATCTGATGTCGTTTTAAAGAAAGCTTGAAAATTATCAGGTTCGTGATACTCTGATCTTCTTCCACCTAATGCTATCAATTTATCATCTAAAACAACACTTGTGCTATGATCTCTTTTTGTAGGTGAATTTGATAAAATTTTCCAAGTATTATTTATTGGATCATACACATCAAATAAAGCTGTAGTTCCACTTGTATGCCCTAATTTAATTCCGTTTACTATATAAATTTTATCATTAAAAACAGTTACACCTGCTGCACCTCTTCTTCTATCTACTGGAATTTCTAAAATAGTTCCCCAAGTATCATTCTCTGTATTAAATTTATAAATGTGTTGCAAAGGTTGTTCAACAGGATATTCTCCTGTAAAACCGGAAACAATATAAATAGCATCACCAAAAGAAATAGGTGTTATATGATTCATTTCTATAGGAAGATGCTTTAATGGAGACCAAGTTTCTGTATCAACATTAAATTTCTCAACAGGTTTATCTCCTCTACCGCCAATTAGATATAAAGCTTTTTTATGTGCTACAAAACCACATTCGTGTCTTGCAGTACAGGTTTCTTTCGCTTCAATAACATCCCATTTAGGCTTTGTGTTACAAGCAAAAAATAAAAAAATGAATAGTAACTTTAATAAGGTTTTCAATAGTTTTTAGTTGATTTTTATGGAATTTAAAATTAGCTTTATTAAAGAAAATGAAATAAGACAAATAATGCTTTAAGTAGAACAATTGTTGCAATAAGTTCTAATTAATCAAATAGTAATAAAAGTTGTAAAAAGTGTGTCTAGCAATAATCCAAAAAATATTAGAATGATATACAAACTGAAAAAATACTTTTTAATTTTCATGGATATTTAATTGTCATCTAATCAAGCTAAAATTTCCTATTTTCTTTGTAGAAGACCCATTTATATCTGTTAATATTGCTTGAAACCAATACGAATTGGAAGGCATTTTTTTGTTATGATATCTTCCATCCCAACCTAAACTTAAATCATCTATTTTATATAGTAAAACACCAAATCTATTATATATTTTGATATTTGAAATAGTATAAGCATTTTTATTATAACCTGTTATATTCCATAAATCATTAATACCATCTTCATTTGGTGTAAAAAATCTAGGATATTTTAAAATAGAGAAAACATATTTTACAGTTCCACAACCCTGCTTATTTTTAACAAATAAAGTATGCGTTCCTGTATCAATATTTTCAAAAAATGGTGAAGTTTGATAAACTCCAAATTCATCATCTAAAGAAAACTCATAATTGCCAATACCTAAATTATCAGTTATAATTTGAATTGTATTATTACTTGAATCATCTTGAATTAAAACAGATTCTTTAGTAATATTTGCTATTTCAGAGTTAATAACTAAAATTGTTTTTTCAATAGATTCGCAACCTGCATTTGAAATTGCTTTCACACTATAATTTCCTGTGCCACTTACCATAACTGAAGCTGATTTTCCTGGAATTATAGTATTATCTTTTTTCCATTGATATATATAATTTCCTTGAGCATTTTCTGTTTCTAAAGTTACAGAGCTAGTGTTTAAACAAAAAACATACGTTTCTTTTACTAAATTAAATTCTGGAATGTGATCACTTATAGAAATATTTACAGCTGTTCTTGTATCAGAAACACAATCAGCAATTTTTGCTTCTAAATAGTATGTTTTATCAGCAGATAATATTGGTGTTGTATAAACATCTCCTTCAAATAAAGATGTTGTACTTGTTAGTGAATCATACCAAAAAACGGTACCTGCAGAGGCAGATGCAATTATACTCACAGCTGTATTTATACAGATATTGTGCTCTAAATCAACACTAATTGTAGGTTTTTGATTTACGGTAACGACTACTGGAGTTCTATTAAAACTTGTACAACCATTTACAGAAATTGTTGCATAATAAGTTGTTGTTGCATTAATTATAGGAGTGGTAAAAGAATTACCTGTTTGTAATAAATTTCCATTATTTAATGCATCGTACCATAAAATAGTTCCTTCACTTGGTGTTGCTGTTAAAGTTGCAGTTCCCGATTCACAAATAACTGCATCTGTTGTTGCATTTATTTGTGGCAAATAAATACTTGTGCTTGTAAAAATTTGTAAAACTGGATCGCCAACAGAACCACCATACTCAACTATATATCCTTTTGGTGCGTATTTATTAACACCTCCAATATTTGGTAAATCGTTCCAAGCTCCACGTATTCCTATACTTGGGTCTGTAATGTGTGCATAATTTTCATCTCCTAAATCATTGTTTGGTTCATTATTATTCCAATTTGCATAATTTGGGGTACTTCCATTTACGTTTCCGTTCCAAAAAACACTTTCTCCTTCAGGTCCTGTTACCCATTTCCAAACACCTTCTACTGTTTCATCTGTAGCACCAATCCAACCAGTACCAATTGCTTGTTCGCCAGCTAATATCGCTTCTTCTTCTGTTGCTAAAGTTGCCAAATATCCTTTTAACCCATAAAAAGTTTTATTTTGCGCTTCTATTCTTGCATTACTCCAAGTAATCCCATCTTCTGCAACATATTCGTAAAAATGATTGGTAGAAGGTAAATAATTTGCTTCACTTATAGTAAAAGAAAAAAACTTTTCTTCATTTATAGAAGTGGCAGTAGTCTTAAAAACAATATCTCTAACAGCGCTTTGTAAATTAATAAATAAAATTTCATTTGACCCAATTCCAGATAGCGTAAGTTTCCCTTCTGAAGCATTCCAATTTGTTGATATTTTTGGGTGATTACCTTCTAAAGATAATTCATCAAGATTAATTTGATATCCAGAAGATATTTGAACAAATAAAAGAGCTATACCAGTATCATCACTATCAGAAATAGTGAAATTTGGAGCAATTTTTATTTGAGTTTGAGGACAAAATATTTGTCTTGAATTTGCTGTTAAAATAGGTGGTTCGTTTTGAGAAAAAACCGTACAAAAGCTAAATAAAAATATTAAAAAGTAAAAATTATTTTTTATATTCAAGGTAAATCAATTTTTAATGAAATTTTAATTTAGTGCTTTTCTTAAGTCTAAAATATTAGGGATTTTATCTAAAAAAACTTCCTTACTATTTGCATTTGCAGATTCATAAATTTTTTCAATAATGTACATATCACGCAATCCCATTTCGCCAGAAACGATACTTTTGGTATCATTTAAAATATTTAAAGCAAAGGCATCAATTTGAAGTGCTTGCTGATTTACATTTTCAATTTTTATGGAACCATTTGGAGTTTTCCCTTTTATTCCACCATAAGTAAATGAAGGATTTAATTCTATTTCTCCTTTTTCTGTAGTTGCTGTTATATAACAATAAAAATCTTCTTCATAAGAAGTTTTACACAACGCTTTTCCTGATGGAAACGTCATTTCCCATTCTAAACTTCCTTCTATATTTTGCTTGTTAAAAAAAACTATATCTTTTGTTGTGTCTTTTGCCCATAGAGAAATTGGCAATTCACCAAACATATAAATTGCAGCTTGTAAGGCATAAATTCCTAAATCCATTAAAGGACCTCCACCAGCTAAAGTTTTTTGCAATCTCCATTTTTTAGGATTCTTTAAAGTGAATCCAAAACCAGCTTCAGTATTCATTTTACCCAAAACTTTATTTTGCCCAAGTTCCATTAAATAGCCATTAATAGGATCGAAATGTAATCTATAACCTATTGATAATTTTACATTTGCTTTGTTACAACTATCAATCATTTTTTGACAATCTTCTACAGAAGTTGCCATTGGTTTTTCGCAAATAACATGTTTACCTGCTTTTGCAGCTCTAATGGTAAATTCTGCATGCATGCTGTTTGGCAAAACAATATATACAATGTCTATGTCATCATTATTTACAATAGTATCAAAATTAGTATAGTTGTAAACATTTTCTTTTTTAATATTGTATTTATTAACCCAAATTTCTTCTTTTTCTTTAGTACCAGTAACAATTGCAGATAAATAAGAGTGTTTTGTTTCTAACAAAGCTGGCGCTAATTGATCTTTAGAATAAGATCCTAAACCAACTAAAGCTACGCCTAATTTTTTAGTTGAACAACTTTGCAGTAAGTGTATTTGTGATGCAAATAATGTTATGCCAGAAGCAGCTAAAAGTTGTTTGATAAAAAGTTTTCTTTCCAATATCTTAAGGTGTTCTATTTTTAATTTTTGTAAAAAATTAAGATTAGTATTTTCAATTTTAAAAATAATTGTAATCCATTGAATGTTGTATGACAAATAATGCTTTGAGTAAAAAAAATGTTGCAACACTTATTTAATAAATGCCTTAATATTTGATAAATAGAACAGATGATTATTTTACACCAAACCTATATATTGTTGTTGATGTATAAACTTGGTTTGGAAATAATAATATTGAAGGAAAGTTTTTCTGATTTGGGCTGTTAGGAAAATGCTGGGTTTCTAAACAAAATGCAGCTCTTTTATTATAAATAATACCTTGCTTCCCTTTTAAATTATCTAAATGGTTTCCTGAATAAAACTGAATTCCTGGTTCTGTGGTATAGACTTCCATAGTTCTTTTTGAGGAGTCATCTATAACTTTTGCGGCAAAGTCAAAACCTGTATCATTCAAAACAAAATTATGATCATAACCCAATGCAAGTTCTAATTGTTTTTCTTTTTGAAAAATATCTTGTTTTATTTTTTTAGGCGCTCTAAAATCGAATGAAGTGTTTGCAACGCTTTCTAAATTACTTGTAGGAATCATTTCATCATTTACGGATAAAAAACGATCTGCATTGATTTGTAGTATGTGATTTTCAATAGATTCAGTAAAATCCCCAGATAAATTAAAATAAGAATGATTTGTTAAGTTGATTACTGTTTTAGCATCTGAAGTTGCAAAATAATTTATTTCGAGTTCGTTGTTTTCCGTTAATGTATAGATGACTTTTACTTCTAAATTACCGGGAAAACCTTGGTCTAAATGTTTTGAAGTATGTGTTAGCTCTAAAGATGATTCTGATATTTGGTTTGCTTTCCAAATAACAGTATGAAATCCGTTTTTACCTCCATGCAATTGATGTTTTCCTTCATTATTATCCAATAAAAACTCTTTATCATCTATAGTAAATTTACTATTTGCTATTCTGTTTCCATATCTACCAATAATAGCTCCAAAAAAATGATCTGGTTTTTCTAAATATTCTTTTGCTGTATCAAAACCCAGAACAATATCTTTAAAAACACCTTCTTTATCAGGCACAAATAAATTCACAATTCTGCCACCATAATTGGTGATTTGAGATACAATTCCGTTTTTATTTTTTAAAGTAAATAACTGAATTGATTCGTTATTTAAAGTATATTTAAAATTTTCAAGAGAGATTAATTTCATAAATCTATTTTTCAATTTTATTGATTCTAAATTACCGAAAGTAATCTGTTTGTTGTACCGCTTCTAAAATAGCTTTTCTAGCTAATTTAGGTTGCAAATCTCTATTGTATAAAAGAGGATAATTGGTTCTGTTTGGAATTGGGTAGCCATTTTTCCAAGACATTCCATCGTGAACGCCCCAAAAAGTTACTCTATCAATTTTATCTTTATTTTTTAAGAAAATCTCAAATATTTCTTTGTATCTATTTGCCAATTGTTTTTCTACATCTTCTGGCAAACCGTTTTTATATGGATCGAAGAAAGTTTTAAATTCTTCTAATTGAAATTGAGACTCCATCATACTTCTACCAATAATTTGCCCTTCTTTTGTTAAAGGCAACACATCAACATCTAATTCTGTAATCATTACTTTTAAGCCAAGAGCAGCATATGCATCTATAGCTTGCTGAATGTATTCGTTTTTTGGAAAGTTTAAACCCCAATGTGCTTGTATACCAATACCATCAATTTTAATTCCTTCTTTTTGAAGCATTTTTACCATTCGTACAATTCCTTCTCTTTTTTCTGGTCTCCAAGCATTAAAATCGTTGTAATATAATTCTGTATCTGGTGCATATCCACTTGCGTATTTAAAAGCTAGTTTAACCATTTCATCACCATCTCCAATACCATTTACCCAAGTTGTTGGTCTGTAAGATCCATCATTGTCTATAACTTCATTTACAACATCCCAAGCTTGCACTTTTCCTGCATATCTTCCAGCAACTGCTTTAATGTAAGTTCGCATTTGTTCTTTTTGTTCTTTAGGAGTATTAGGTTGTCCTTTATCATTTGTAAAAAACCAAGCTGGTGTTTGATTGTGCCATACTAATGTGTGACCAACAATAAACATATTATTTTCTTTCCCAAAAGCAACAAAATCATCTGCAGCTTTAAAATTATAAACTCCAGGAGTTGGGTTTATAGATGCTGCTTTCATACAATTTTCTGGTGTAATTGTATTAAATTCCTTTTTTACAATTTTAGTCAAAGTTTCGTCTTTGCCAGAAACAATATTCAGGTTAATTGCACTACCTACTAAAAATTGTTTTTCAAAGGCGAGTTTTAAAGCAATATCTTCATTGGTTTCAGCTATAGATGCATCAACCTTTGGTTTGTTATCTGTACAAGCAGAAATTACAAACATGAAAACAAAAATGAGTTGAAAGGTACGTTTTGTCTTTTTCATAAAATTTAAATTTCTTATTTTATTAATTTGCATATCGAACGCCTTTAACATTCATCTGTAAAGTATAAACTGAATTTAAAGCAGTTATAAAAAGTATATCAAAATTTTTACCTCCAAACGTAACGTTGGCTGTCCAACCTTTTGGGACTGCAATTTGTTCGATTTTTTTACCATCAACATTAAAAACGGTGACACCATCAGTTCCTGTTAGATAAATGTTTCCTTTGTCATCAATAGTCATTCCATCAGAACCCATAGCTGTAAATAATTTTCTATTGGTTAAATTTCCGTTTTCTTGAACATCAAAAACAAAGGTTTTATTGTCTGCTTGGTCTGCAACATAAAGTGTTTTTCCATCTTTAGAACCAATAATACCATTGGGTTGCACGTAATTATCATTTGATACAATAATGGGATTATCTGAATTTGGAGCTAAATAATAAACACTGTTTTCTTTTTGCTGTGGTTTTTTATGAACCCACCAATCACGCTGATAATAAGGATCTGTAAAATAAATACCTCCTTTTGCATCAACCCAAAGATCATTTGGTCCATTGAGTTTTTTTCCTTCAAAATTGCTTACAAGCACCGTTTGTTTTTTGTCTGAATTTATACGCCACAATTCATTTTTTTCATCAGCTGCAGATAGTAAATTGTCATTATTATCAAAATAAAGACCGTTTGAACGACCAGAAGGTTTCATATATTCTGAAACAGTGTTGTTAGAAGCATTCCATTTTAAAATACGATCATTTGGCTGATCTGTAAAATAAACGTTGCCTTCTTTGTCTGCTGCTGGCCCTTCTGTAAATTCATATTCCTCAGCAACTAGCACTAATTTTGCCCTTTCTGCAATTATGTTTACAATATCCTTTTTTGTTGAAACTATATTTTTGGTTGTTTTATTTATTTGACATTTAACTGTCAACATAAAAAATAACATTAATAAGAATAATTTTACAATCGATTTTAGTGTTCTTTTCATAACAAGAAGTTGTTTAGTGCTTTATTTTTTCTCGTAAACTTTAATATAATCTACAATTAAATAAGCTGAATATTGTGATGCAACAGGAGCTACTGGTAAATTACCACCTACAGATAAGTTTAAGATTAAAAAGAATTCGTCATTAAAAGGGTAAGGTTGCCCATTTGTATCACTTGGTGTAAATGTTTTATACTCTTTATTATTGATGAGCCACGTAATTTTATCTTCTTCCCAAACAATCGAAAAAACGTAATAAATTTTGTCGAAATTTTCGTCAGTAGTCGTATAATAAGTAGATTTAAATTGATGATTTGACAAGTCTTTACCAAAATGAGCAGTACCAAAAACTTTGTTTTGAGACTCTCCTAAATATTCCATAATGT
>Ga0308012_10000010_pt1 | contig 146344 bp, 140 predicted proteins | sample Neamet179_FD_203133 | JGI IMG/M metagenome (GOLD analysis project Ga0308012, IMG submission 203133) | Marine microbial communities from water near the shore, Antarctic Ocean - #179 | ecosystem: Environmental > Aquatic > Marine > Unclassified | place: Southern Ocean | collected 2014-07-25 | reverse complement strand
TGACTGATTCCATTAGAATCTGCCAGCCCTTTGTTTTACAAGGCCTTTTTACGACTCGCTTAACGCTTGTCTGAGGCCCTCTCTACAAGGGAGCGCCATTATATCCATCGCACAGCAAAGCACAAGCTGTTTGAGAAAATAAGATGAAATAGGCAGTTTTTAACCCCCTGTTAGCAGAAAGTTAGGCGTGAATCGTGGGAAGCATTGGGTTAGTGCGTTAAGGCACAGAGCTACTATATTATGTCTACTACAAAAGAGGCTAGCGCCGCAAAGGATCTTGCCCCGCTTCACCCCCTAAAATTGGTCATTAGTTGCTACTTCTCAACATCTGCTGAATCTTTTTCATCTTCTTCTGCGTCATCATTAGTATTTGGCTTTACAAAACGGCCCACCAAAATGCCTACTTCAAATAACAACCACATAGGTACCGCTAGCAATGTTTGAGATATTACATCCGGTGGCGTGATCAACATACCAATGACGAAACAACTCACCAATACATATGTTCGCTTTTTAGCTAAATCGTCCGCAGTAGTAGCGCCAGACCAGATCAACAGAATGGTAGCAATTGGTATTTCAAAAACAACACCAAATGCAAAAAACAGCTTTAGTACAAAATCTAGGTAGGCTGAAATATCGGTCATGACCGCTACTTCAGATGGGCCTGTAGCTGTAAAGAAGCCAAATATTAATGGAAAAACGATGTAGTAAGCAAAGGCGATACCTGCATAGAACAGGATAATACTAGAGGCCAATAGAGGCACTGCCAAACGCTTTTCTTTCTTGTACAAGCCCGGGGCAATAAAGCTCCATGCCTGGTGCAATATAAATGGCATACCTATAAACAACGCTAGTACCATCGTTAACTTAAACGGTGCCAAAAATGGTGAAGCTACCTGAGTAGCGATCATGGTTGAACCTTCAGGCAACAAACTACGCAGTGGAATAGATAGGTAAAGGTAAAAATCGTTGGCAAACGGGAACATGCAGGCAAACAATAAAACCACCAGCAATACGGCTTTTAATAAGCGATTGCGCAGCTCTATAAGGTGCCCCATTAGGGGTAATTGGGTTTCTTGCTCACCTGTGTAGGCTTTTGCGTCGCTCATAGTATGTTCCAAAAACGGTTAAGACCCATCAATTGAGGGTTCTTTTGGTTCAGCTTTATTTTCTTGTGCTGCAACTACTGGAGCTTCCATGATATCCGCTTCGGCCGACAGCTCAGCCATACGGCCTTCAATTGCCTTACGGTTTGCATCAGCCTTGTTACGGATTTCATCTATCCTTAACTCGTCTTGAATCTCTTTTTGAACACCACTAACAGTGCGTTTGATTTTTCCCACCCACAAACCTATGGTACGCACTGCCACAGGCATGCGTTCTGGGCCCAGTATTAATAGACCAATAACGGCCACTAATACTAATTCTGTAAAACCAATATCAAACATAGGTTTGGCCGCTACTTTTCAGTTTTTTCAGGTTCTTGCTCTACAGCCACATCCGCACTAAAGCTCGCATCTTCTGCTGGCTTGTCATCAATCGCTTTAGGCTCTTCTGTGCCGTCTTTCATAGCCGATTTAAAGCCTTTAACTGCATTACCTAAATCACCACCAATGTTGCGAAGTTTTTTGCTACCAAACAACAATAAAATAATCGCTAAAACGATCACCAATTGCCAGATACTAATTCCACCTAAACCCATGACTTACTCCTTATGAAAAAATTACTGGCTACGATTAGCCTTTTCTACTATACCTGAGAGATCGAATCGACGTTCTAACTCTTGCAACACCGAATTATGATCTTCGCCCAGATGCGATAACATAACCAAGCAATGGAACCATAAATCAGCGGTTTCGGCAATAACGTCTTTAGTCGTAGCTAACTGCTGAGCGTCTTTGGCAGCCAAAATAACTTCGGTGGCCTCTTCGCCAATTTTCTCTAATATTTTGTTTAACCCTTTTGCATGCAAACTAGCCACGTAGGAGGATTCTGGCGCAGCCTGCCTGCGCTCTTCCAACACAAGTTGTAAGGCACTTAATACATCAGTCATTACTATAGATCTCCTTTGGGTTTTTCACTACTGCAACATTTTCATGCCACTGATCTGCCTGCAAGGTCCTAAAGAAGCAGTGTGGGCGGCCCGTATGGCATGCTATGCCGCCAATTTGCTCTACTCTTAACAGGATGACATCGGCATCACAATCTAATTGTATGCTATGTAATTTTTGCACATGACCAGACTCTTCACCCTTGCGCCATAATCGTGAGCGTGAGCGTGACCAATATACTGCCCGCTGCTCTTGCTTGGTTAAAAGTAGAGACTCTCGGTTCATCCACGCCATCATTAATATTTGACCTGTTTGAAAGTCTTGAGCAATAGCAGGCACCAGACCTTTGTCGTCCCACTTAATTTCATCTAACCAAGAATTTTTAGACATTAGCGATTCCCCCTATTCCACAACACAAGTATACCAACAAGAGCCAATGCAGTACTTACTGGAGCAAACCATACTTGATTCATAAAAGGTATGGGATGAACTATAGCCGCGCCCATAACCAGCACTAAACCAATTGCCCCACTCCAATGCCCCTTAGACTTTAACGCCTTTTCAGGTACAGCGGGGGCTACCACAGGACGAGCCGCTTGCTGCAGCGCATCGTGGACCAGGCCTGGAAGAAAGGGCAGTTGTTGGGCTAGGTCAGGCCACTCTTGCTTTAGCTGCGCGTATATTTGCTTAGGGCTCACTTGCTGTTTAAACCATTGCTCAAGAACAGGCTGGGCGGTTTCCCAAAGGTTTAATTGAGGGTAAAGCTGTCGGCCTAAGCCCTCTACATTGAGCATGGTCTTTTGCAGTAGCACCAACTGTGGCTGTACCTGCATATCAAACCGGCGCGCGGTCTGAAACAAGCCTAACAACACCTGAGCAAAAGATATTTCAGCCAATGGTTTGGAGAATATGGGCTCACTTACACCGCGAATAGCGCCTTCAAATTCATGCACCTTGGTGTCTGCTGGAAGCCAGCCACAGTCAACATGCAGCTGCGCTATTTGCTTATAATCACGATTGAAGAAAGCCAACAGTATACGCGCCAAGTAAGCCTGATCCTCTTGCGTCAGACTGCCTACGATACCAAAGTCTACCGCCATATACTGAGGGTCATTAGGTAATGCAGGGTTAATGAAAATATTGCCTGGATGCATGTCCGCGTGAAAGAAGCTATCACGAAACACCTGTGTGAAGAAAATTTCTACACCGCGCTTGGCTAGCTCTTGTCGACTAATACCTGCTTTTTCAATCCCATCAATATCATTGACACGAATACCATAAATACGCTCTTGCACCAGCACTGTAGCGTTACTTAAATGCCAATGAATTTTAGGGATATAGAGCAGATTAGAGTTTTCAAAGTTGCGCCTAAGCTGACTAGCATTGCCAGCCTCGCGCTGTAAATCAAGTTCGTCTAGGATCGTTTTTTCGTATTCATCGATGACGCCCTGCAAGCGCAAGCGCCGAAGGTCTGGAACAGCTGCATTAATCCATTTTGCTAACAAGCGCATTAATCGAAGATCGCTTTGGATCGTGCGCCTAATGCCTGGTCGAATGATTTTCACAACTACAGATTCGCCACTATCCAAACGAGCACTGTGAACCTGTGCTACTGAGGCAGAAGCCAGGGGTACATCATCAAATTCTAAGAATGCCTGCGATACACTTTGTTTTAAGGCTTGCTCTATTAAACGCTTGGACTCTATGCTGTCAAATGCAGGCACTTTATCAAGCAGTGTAGCAAGAGACTGCGCCAGTTCATCGTCCAACATGTCTCTGCGAGTAGACAGGAGCTGACCAAATTTAACAAATACAGGGCCTAAATCAATTAAAGCTAAGCGTATGCGCTGCGCCACAGCGCCTTGCACAGGGGTTAATAGACGCCATGGCATGCACCAAAAAATAATACGTATGGGCAATGGCAAAGCATAGCCTAGTAGGGGCAGGTCTAAGCGATATCGGATTATGACACGAACTACTGTGAAGCCGCGGAGGATTGCTTTCATGGGTTGGCCTTTCGCGCTACTTACGGTTTAACGCCGTAGTGCAAAGCCACTATGCCGCCTGTCATATTGTGAAAGCGACAATTCACTAACCCCGCTGTTTCCATCATGCCCTTTAATGTGGCTTGGTCTGGATGCATACGGATAGACTCTGCTAAATAGCGATAGCTATCCTCATCATTGGTAATGAGCTTGCCAATTTTTGGTAAGATGTTAAAGGAGTAGGTGTCATAGACCTTGGTCAGCAATGGATTATCTGTTTTGGAAAACTCTAAAACCAATAACCGCCCGCCAGGCTTTAGCACTCTGCGCATTGAAACTAAGGCCTTATCTTTGTCGGTAACATTACGCAAACCAAAGGCAATAGTTATACAATCAAATGTGTTATCAGGAAACGGGAGCTCTTCAGCGTTAGCCTGAACATAGCTAACATTACCCACAAACCCTTTATCAATTAAACGATCTCGCCCGACCTTAATCATCGATTCGTTGATATCGGCTAGAATAACCTGCCCTTTTGGCCCAACTAGGTCACTGAAACGCATGGTAAGATCACCCGTACCACCAGCTAGATCTAACACTGAATCGCCAGCTCTAACACCACTCATTTCAATGGTTTGACGCTTCCATATACGATGAATTCCCATAGACATTAGGTCATTCATAACGTCATATTTAGCCGCTACGGAATGAAATACGCCAGCTACCGCGCTTACCTTATCTCCCGTAGGAACTTCTTTAAAACCGAAATGTGTGGTTGGTTTGGGGCCTTGATCACTCATGTGTTTGCGTGTCCGTCTAAAATCTTAGGCTTGCGCCCTTTGACCCCATTCTACCTTGCCTCTGTGACCTTGTCGTGGAATTAATTAAGCTTATTGATTTTCTAGCGCTACAAGATAGTCAACTACAGCCAACATGCCTTCCTTGCTTCCTGCCAAAGTGGCATTAACCATATACTTACCATTGACTAGCATTGAAGGCACGCCTGTAATTTGAGAGCGAGCAGACAGACGATTAGATTGGCGAAGCTTGTTTTGAAGGTCAAAAGAGTCGTATGCACCATTAAAGTCAGACTTGCTCACGCCATGCTCAGCAAAAAACGCGGCTAATGCTTGACGATTAGTCATACGGCGATCATCAATATGCACTGCATCGTACATTGCTTGATGGGTCTGCTCTAACACGCCTAAGTTTAGCGCTACAAAATAAGCTTTAGCATAAGGCTCCCAACTGCGGCCAAATACTACTGGGATGGGCATAAAGGCTACATCATCAGTTTGCTTAGTAGCCCAGCGGTGCAGAAGCGGCTCAAAGTCATTGCAGTGAGGGCAGGTATAACCAAAAAATTCATTCACTACCACAGTATCCGTAGTTGATGATTTGATGGGGTTATCCAACACAACATAGTGAGTACCGGCCTGATAATTTGCAGCCTGCACAAGCATGGGCAAACTAACTAAGGCAATAAGCATCCCTATTTTTTTCAACATATTATATCTCCTAAGTAAACTGTAAGATCTCATCATAAGGGCTAATGCAAAGTATGCGAGCCCCTTTACAAGGTCTTACTCAGATTATATTAACCCATAAAAAAAGTGGCCTTAGCCACCTTTTTACTTGGGTAGCTCAACTATTCTGACAGGCCTTGAATATAGCTGGCAACTGCTTCGATTTCTTTATCGCTCATAATAGCAGCAACTTGCTGCATCATGACTGCTTGGCCATTATTACGAGTGCCAGTGCGGTAGGCTTTTAATGTACTTACAAGATAAGCCGCATGCTGACCACCTAATGCTGGGAAGCCTGCTTGTGGATTACCCGCACCTGTAGGTGAGTGACAAGCTGAACATGCCGCAACACCCTTTTCTGCAATGCCGGCACGGTAAATTTGACGACCTAGTTCAAGCAAATCTGGGTTGGTTGCTCCAACAGTGCCCTTTTGAGAAGCATAGTAAGCAGCGATATCTGCCAAGTCTTGGTCGCTGCGTCCGGTTAGAATACCAGTCATTTCAGCTACATTACGGGCACCATCACGAATATCAATCAGTTGTCTGGTAAGGTATACCTCACCTTGACCCGCTAGCTTTGGAAAGCTAGGAATCATGCTATTGCCGTCACCTCCATGACATCCACTACATACTGCAGCCTTGCCTTGACCTGACGCAGCATCTCCTGCGGCATAAGAAAAGCCCATCCAGGTCATGCCAATCATCAAACATACAATTACTTTTTTCATGTGTATTTTCCGCAAAAATTATAAAATGAACAGATCAGTTGCCTATTATAGGGCGCGCAGAGCCTGACTTCAATAAGACAACACTAAGCTAGTGCACTGTTAGCCACTTTCACAGGGTTTATTTATGTAAAAATCATGTAAAATACACGCTAATCTATCGATGACACAAACTATGACAGTCCAACACTTAAGATTTCAATCTGCCGTTTTCACCACTAGCGCAAGTAAAGTAAGTGAATGCCCTCCAGATATAGGCTCCGAAGTCGCTTTTGCGGGTCGCTCTAACGCCGGAAAATCTAGCGCTATTAATGCACTGACACGCAACAATGGCCTGGCGCGCACCAGCAAAACACCTGGCCGCACTCAGCTGCTTAACTTTTTCGACCTTAATATCCCTCAATGCCGCTTGGTAGATTTGCCAGGCTATGGCTACGCTAAGGTACCAGTAGCTATGCAGTTGAGATGGCGAAAGCACCTCAATCAGTATCTAGAGGTACGTGAGAGCTTATCAGGCTTAGTGTTAGTGATGGATATACGCCACCCACTTAAAGAATTTGATCGCATGATTATTGATTGGTGTATTGCATCAGGGCTACCGCTGCACTTATTGCTCACTAAAGCAGACAAGCTCAAAAAGAATGGGGTGATGAAAGCCAAGATGGAAGTGAAAAAAGGCTTGCCTGAACACCCTGAGGGTTTAATCACCATGCAAAGCTATTCGGCCTCTAAAGGTGAAGGCATTGCTGACTTAGAACGCCAGTTAGTCATCTGGATGAAACCTGTAGCAACTGATGAGACACTAGAGCAAGAACAGGAATCAGAAGAAGATTAAACGCGACGCAAAAAAAACCCTGAAGACCGAGGGGAGCGGCATTCAGGGTGGGCGTCTTAATATCTTCTTGGTGACGCTTAGCCAGTTACATACTATGACGCTTAGTTTTCCATTTAGTTCAAAATAATTTTATTATTTAACAATTAGTGGGCTTGGTCCCAGTTTTCACCTATCCCGACATCAACAATGAGTGGCACTAAAAGTTGTGCGGCTCCCTCCATAGCTGATTTCACACCAACTACTAACGCATCAACTTGGCTTGCATCTACCTCAAAAATTAATTCATCGTGCACCTGCATAGTCATACGTGCATTAAGGCCACTATTGGCAAGCCACTCATCAACTTTGATCATCGCTCGCTTAATAATATCTGCTGCCGTACCCTGCATCGGTGCATTGATCGCTGTTCTTTCAGAAGCTTGCCGAGCAATGCCGTTGCTGGCTTTTATGTCAGGCAGGTACAATCTACGGCCATAAAGGGTTTCCACATAACCTTGTTGAGCAGCTGTTGCTTTGGTTTGGTCCATATACTCCTGTACCCCAGGATAACGAGAGAAGTAACGCCCAATATAATCTTGGCTCTGGGCACGACTAATACCTAGCTGTTTGGCTAAGCCAAAAGCAGACATGCCGTAAATGAGGCCAAAATTAATGGCTTTAGCGCTACGCCTTTGATCACTGGTCACTTCTTCAACAGTGACACCAAACACTTCAGCTGCAGTAGCTTTATGCACATCTTGTCCAGCAGCAAAAGCTTTTAATAGGCCTTCATCTTTTGATAAGTGTGCCATAATGCGTAACTCTATCTGAGAGTAATCCGCTGCCACCATCACTTGGCCCTTGGGCACAATAAATGCCTGCCTAATTTGACGACCTTCGCTGCTGCGAATTGGGATATTTTGTAGGTTTGGATCACTAGATGACAATCTCCCTGTTGCAGCCACCGCTTGGTGGTAAGAAGTATGTATACGCCCCGTAGAACGGTTAATTTCCAACGGTAGCTTATCGGTATAGGTCGACTTTAGCTTGCTAAGACTACGATACTCTAACAATAACTTAGGTAACTCATAATCTTGTGCAAGGTCTTGTAACACAGCCTCTGCTGTTGATGGCTTACCTTTGGGCGTTTTTTTAGTCACTGGAATGCCCAGTTTTTCATACAAAATAGCACCTAACTGCTGGGTAGATGATAAGTTAAACACCTCCCCTGCAAGCTCATAAGCTTCTCGCTCAAGCTCAATCAATCGCTTACCAATAACTTGGCTTTGCTCTCCTAGCACCTTAGCATCCACTAAAGCTCCTGTGCGCTCCATATGTGACAACACGCTTACTAGTGGCTGTTCTATAGCGGCATAAACTTTTGCTAAAGTAGGCTCTAAAGCCAGACATTGAGTAAAATGCTGCGCCAGCCTTAGAGTAATGTCGGCATCTTCAGCAGCATAGGGCCCAGCTTGCTCAATGTCGATTTGGTTAAACGTAAGCTGTTTTGCACCCTTGCCCGCTATATCGGCATATTTAACGGTTTGATAATCTAGGTAATGTAACGCCAACGCATCCATGTTATGTCGACTGGCAGTAGAATTGAGCACATAGGATTGCACCATGCTATCAATAATCTGTGCCTGCCATGTGATGTCATAATTAGCTAATACATTAATGTCATATTTTAAATTTTGTCCACAAATCACTTGCCCAGAATCTTCTAACAAAGGCTTTATAGCGGCAATCAGTTCTGGCCTGCTAATTTGTTCTGGTGCACCTACATAGTCGTGTCCACAAGGCACATAAATAGCTGTGCCCGCGTCGATGCATAGGGAAATGCCTACTAACTGGGCATCCATATAATTAAGGCTAGTTGTTTCCGTGTCAAAGGCAAACAGCGGCGCGTCTGTGCATGCTTTTAACCACGGCTCAAGCGCCGCCAAAGTGGAGACTGTGGTGTAATTTTTAGTGGTGACGGTAGCTGCAACAGGCTTATTGGGCGTAATCACTGCAGCCTTGGTAGAATCTGACACCTCTTGATTGCTGTGCCCTTGAGTCGCAGCCACAGGCAAGCTACCAGCGGTCACCCCTTGTTGAATTAACACACTAGCCCAAGATCTAAACTCTAGCTCTTCATACAAACCCAGTAGTGCCGCTTGATCTACTGGTTTAGGCGTCATTTGATCTAGCGTTTGTTCAAGCTCTACATCTAGCTTAATGGTAGTGAGCGCTTGAGAAAGAGGTAAAAATTCAATCGCATTACGCAGCTTCTCGCCGATTTTACCACCAATGTCATGAGCATTTTCCATCAATACCTCTAACGTATCATAGGCTGCTAACCACTTAACTGCAGTCTTGGGCCCAGCTCCTGGGACGCCAGGTATGTTGTCAGCCGTGTCGCCTACAATAGCCAGATAGTCAATAATTTGATCAGGCCTTACGCCAAACTTACCCATCACCCCTTCTTCGTTAAGATAGGTATTAGTCATGGTGTTCACTAATCCAACATGGGGGCTAACTAACTGGGCCATATCCTTATCGCCAGTGGATATGAGCGTATCAATACCTTGCGCAGTGGCTTGTGCTGCTAGAGTGCCGATCACATCGTCCGCTTCGACACCTGGAGTCACCAATAGAGGCAGCCCCATGGCCTTAATAATGTTATGTATAGGCTCTATCTGTGGTCGCATATCATCTGGCATTGGCGGCCTATTTGCCTTATATTCTGAATACATTTCATTTCGAAAAGTTGGCCCTTTGGCATCAAACACCACAACAATATTGGCATTGGCATAATCTTTTGCCAGGCTACGCATCATATTCACTACGCCCTTAATGGCACCTGTAGGCATACCCTTACTGTTATTCAGTGGGGGCATAGCGTGATAAGCCCTAAACAAATAGGAGGAGCCGTCTACCAATACAACAGGCGTGGAAACTTTTGTAGTCATGATGTCTTCTAAACCAATACTTGTGATTACTGATGATGTAAAGAATACCATAATGGAGGCCGCTAAACTTGAATTGAAACGTCTTGCAGCGTACTATTTGCAGCCAAATTATTGATCTCAATTAGCTTTATAAAGTAACCACCTTATGGCCGTATACACCCACCTTAGTAATGCCCAAATTAGCGCTTATCTAGCCCCGTTTAACCTAGGTGCTTTGGTGGATTTTAAGGGCATCAGTGGCGGTATAGAAAATACCAATTATTTTGTCACTACAAAAGTAACAGGGCAGCCACAACAAGACTTTGTACTGACTCTTTTTGAAGATCTAAGCTATGATGATATTCCATATTTCGTTGATTTAACTGATCATTTGGTTGCCAACGACATCACTGTGCCGGCTGCTCTTAGAGATAAAAATGGTACTGCTTTAACCTTATTAGCAGGCAAACCTGCAGTTTTATTTCCTCGTTTTGCAGGCGACCATCTAGCGCGCTCAGAGATTGGGGTAAGTGAGTGTGCCATTATGGGTAAAGAACTAGCGCGTTTGCACTTAGCTGGCCAAAAGTTCGCCACAACCCGCCATAGCCATCGTGGCCAAGCGTGGTGGAGTGAGCTGGGGCCTCGCGCTGCAAAGTGCATTGATGGGGAAGGCGCTACTATGCTGATGATGGCGATTGGGCAATACGAAGCAATGCAGTCCCAGCAGCCAGATTTACCTACAGGGGTAGTGCATGGCGATTTATTCCACGATAACGCACTCTTTAACCAAGGCCAGTTAAGCGCCACAATAGATCTTTACAATGCCAGCAATGACTACTTATTATTTGATGTGGCCATCACTGTAAATGACTGGTGCATTGCTGCTGATGGCAGTATTGAGCCTGATCTTTACAACGCCTTTTTAGAAGCGTATGCATCGATACGCACCTTTAATGAGGCAGAACACCGTTACTGGAATGCTATGCTAGTTACTGCCGCTATGCGGTTTTGGTTGTCTCGCCTAGAAACCTTCCATGGCTTAGACGCACATCAACGCGAAGAAGGCGTTACCGTGTTAAAAGATCCTGATGTATTTAGAGATATTTTAAGTCATCGTATGCAACAATTTCAGCTCTTGCCCTCACTACCTTAGTGCCTTTGTGTTAACTGAGTATCCTATAACTCTATGACACGGCCGCAATCTAACATTGCCTGCCCAAGCTTAGCGATATAACTGGTAAGTGAAGTTGAATTGCGGGCTAAAATATCAATTTGAATTCGCTCTACCTCTGGCCCTATCACCGCATTGATAAGCTTAGGCTTAGTCTCATGGTCTGTTAAAATACAGGCTACTTTTTGCTCTTTGGCAAGCTTCGCAATAGCAGCCAACGCTTTAGCACCTGGGGGCTGATCGTCTGAGTTAGTGAAACTAGCTAAGTGTTCAAGCCCAAAGTATGACTCGAAGCCATCGATACCATCGTGATACACCAAATAGCCCTGCTTATTTTTTAATAACTGCGATTGATGGCTTTGGATCTGTGTTTTTAAGGCATCCATTTGCTGCTGCCATGCTGCACTGTCCCATGCTATGCCCATATGCTGGCTCAACACCAACATACCTTTCAGTAAATATTCTGGATTTGTCCATGGGTGCCGCCCATAGCCTAATGGCAAGCCTTCGTGGTTGATAATAAATTGTTTGTGACTGGGGATACGAGACATTACTTTGGCAAGATAAGGTTCAAGCTCAGGCCCAAGCCAAATTACTAGCTGGGCTTTTTGGATTCGCATGATGTGACTAGGTTTTAGGCTAAAATCATGAGGCGAAGCATTAGCAGGCACAAGAGGTAATAGAGTCTCTTTGGTAATCTCTTTTATGACAAGTGAAAGCGCTTGTGTGCTGGGCAGTATAGCTGTCGATGCTGACGTTATAGTACCCAGGCACGAACATGCAACAAACACGGCCGTTTGTATAAGCACGCGAAAAGAAAAAACCATATCAGTCGCCTTTTTTAATTGAGTATTAGGAATTTTTAGGGATGTTATGTTATATTATAACAACTGTCAACTTGCTCGGAACAATACATGCAAGCTACCGCATTTTCACCCCACGACCATAGTCACTGCATAAGCAGCGCCATAGATCATGCTCAAAACCTATGCACTGAGCGTGGCGTAAGGCTCACGCCTGTGCGCCAACGAGTACTTGAGTTGGTATGGCGCAGCCATCAGCCCATTGGAGCCTATGAATTACTGGCAGCATTAGCAAAAGAAGGTTTCAATTCGGCACCACCCACAGTTTATCGCGCTCTTGAGTTTTTAGGTGAGCAAGGCTTACTACATAAATTAGATAGTCTTAACGCCTACGTAGGTTGTTGTAATCCAGATACACCACATCAAGGGCACTTTCTATTATGTGAGGCTTGCAATAAAGCTCAAGAACTAGAAAGCCAATACATTAATTTAGCTTTAAAACTCAGTGCTGATCAGCATGGTTTTGAAATACAGCGCCATACTATCGAGATCATAGGTACCTGTAAAGAGTGCTTGGAAAAACCTAATCTGTTGGAGCCCACCCTATGAATGAGGTGTTACTTAGCGCCAAAGGCTTAGGAGTAAAGCGTAGCAATAGATGGCTTATTAAAGATGTAGATATCTCTCTAGAGGCAGGCCAAATCACTACTGTGATTGGCCCTAACGGCGCAGGTAAATCAACCCTAGTACGCAGTTTACTGAGCTTAATAAAGCCTAGTTGCGGCAATATCGAAGCTGTAAAAGGCTTGCGTATAGGCTATATGCCTCAAAAATTAAAATTAGAAGATACCCTGCCTCTCACAGTAGCAAGATTTTTAGATTTGGGCCGTCATAAAATGCACCAGCTTACCCCTGAGCTGTGGCACACTTTGTTGCATGAATGTCGCGCCGAAAAGCTTCTTGATAGGCCCATGCAACAGCTTTCTGGTGGAGAAACACAACGTGTATTACTCCTAAGAGCTGTGCTTAGAAAGCCCCATTTATTGGTATTAGACGAACCCGTTCAGGGTGTCGATGTAACCGGCCAAGTGTCTTTATATAACCTTATTGGTCAGGTGAGAAACATTTTGGGCTGCGGCATCCTTATGGTTTCCCACGACTTGCACCTCGTCATGGCAGCTACAGATCAGGTGATTTGTCTAAACCAGCATATTTGTTGCTCTGGGCATCCTGAGCAAGTAAGCCAGGATCCAGCTTTCACAGATTTGTTTGGTCATCAAGGCGCTAGTAATTTAGCCTTATATAACCACCAGCATAACCACCATCACACTAGTCATGGCGAGATCATTGCGGGCGAGCATCACAAGGATTGTAATCATGGCTGATTTTTTATTATGGGCTTGGCTTGGGGGTTTAATGATTGCTGCAATCTCGGGCCCTTTAGGCTCTTTTATGGTGTGGCGAAGAATGGCCTATTTTGGAGACACCCTCGCCCATGCCGCTCTTTTGGGTGTTGCTTTAGGGCTTTTGCTGCACATAAGTATTAGCTTGGCAGTGATTTTGGTGTGTTTGTTATTGGCCCTATTATTGAGCACTTTAATGCACAGACGCATTATTGCAACAGACACTTTGCTGGGAATTTTATCCCACGCAAGTTTATCGCTTGGTTTGGTGAGCCTTAGTATTTTCGATCATGAACCCATTGATTTGATGGGGTTCTTATTTGGAGACTTACTCGCAATAGGACAGCAAGATCTTATGTGGATCGCTTTAGCTTGCTGCGTGGTAATGATTATACTTATATGGATATGGAAGCCCTTATTGTCTATTACGGTCAACGAAGAGTTAGCTCAGGTTGAAGGTATTAATGTAGCGTGGATGCGCACTTTGTTGATGCTGATGGTTGCGGTGGTGATAGCCGTAGCGATGAAAGTAGTGGGAGTTTTATTAATTACCTCACTATTAATTATACCTGCTGCTGCTGCACGTCGATTATCCAATTCACCAGAAACAATGGCCATGCTTGCAAGTTTACTGGGCATGTTATCAGTCACTGGCGGCCTGGCTTTATCCTGGTTTTACGATACACCTGCCGGCCCTTCTGTGGTGTTGATTGCCAGCGCTTTATTCTTTTTGTTGTTTAGTTTTCCACGCTCATTGCGAGCCTTTTGAAATGATTTCAAAAGGCCAAATTAGGTACGCGCCACAAGCTAAACATATGCGCCAGCTTTGGCTACTTGCTTGGCCGTTAATCATATCTAACATCAGTGTGCCCTTACTAGGCTTGGTAGATGCTGCTGTGATGGGGCATTTAGATCACGCTAGCTATTTAGGCGCAGTGGCCTTGGGTGCTACGTTGTTATCTTTTATTTATTGGGCTTTTGGCTTCTTGCGTATGGGTACAGTAGGCCTTACTGCACAAGCCCACGGTGCTGGTGATCATCAGCGTTTAATGCAGCTATTGCTTATGCCCGGGTTACTTGCTTTAGTCATTGGCTTAGGTATTGTGGCGCTGCAAAGCTGGCTTATTCCTTTGGGTGTGTCACTTATGGGCGCAAGCTTACAAGTGTCTATTTTGGCTGAAGAATACCTTACCATACGCATTTATAGTGCCCCTGCCGTTCTCATCACATACGTCTGCTTAGGTTGGTTGCTGGGTCGTCAAGATAGTCGAAGTCCTTTAATTTTATTGGTAGTAACCAACGTAACTAATATCGGTTTTAACCTGTTGTTTGTAGTTGGTTTTGATATGACTAGCGATGGCGTAGCTTTGGGCAGTTTTTTAGCTGATTATTGCGGCTTAGCATTAGCACTGGTATTGGTGTGGCGTCACCTGATTCGTTTTGATCAAACCATTCATCTAGAATGGCATCTTTTTTCATCTCTAGCTGGGCAGCTAATCCGCCTCAACAGCTATTTATTTGTGCGCACGCTAATGCTTCTGTTCGCGTTTGCCTTTATCACTTCACAAAGCGCTCGTATGGGTGATGATGTGTTAGCGGCGAACACGTTACTATTACAATACGTTGCCTTGCTTGCTTACGCTTTGGATGGTTTTGCTTTTGCTATTGAAGCTGCCTGTGGGGAAGCTGTGGGGGCCAAAAAGAGACGGCGGTTTTATCAGCTTTGTAATGCTGCAGCGATTTATTCGGTCTTTGTTGCCATCGCTGCAACGGTAGGATTTTGGTTATTTAGTCATGCCTTTATTAACATGCTCACCACCATCGAAAGTGTGCGAACAATAGCCACCAACAATGCCTTTTGGGTGATGTGGGTGCCAATAATTAGTGTATGGAGCTATTTATTTGATGGCATTTTTGTAGGCACCACCCAAGTTCAAGCCATGTTTTACTCAGTGCTAGCAAGCCTATGCACTCTTTTACCCCTTTGGCATCTGCTGGAGCCGTGGGGAAACCAAGGTTTGTGGTGGGCGTTTTTAGGTTTTTGTGGCGTTAGGGCGATAGTAGCCTTAGCGGGTTACCTTTGGCTAAGCCATAAACAGAGCTGGTTTATCGCCCACTAACACAATCGTTAAAGCAGTTTAAGAATTTGTGGCTCAACTTCTTGCACAGCGCTAGTACTTTTTTCGCTAACCCTAGTGCTCATTTCTTGACGTGTTGCAGCGCTTTGGCCAATACGTTCTTCATGGCCACAGGTAACACAGTCTCTGAGCTGCTCATCTATGTCACCTTCTTCAGGGATATAAATACGCACACTATCTTGTGCACCACACTTAGGGCACACAATGCCTGCAATAAATCTAACTTTCATTATTAGCTCCCTGAGTTACTTTATTAGCCAAACCCTTATGGCGCATTAGAGCATGCACATTGGGCTTGCGCCCCATAAACTGGATAAATAAGTCCATTGCATCACGGCTTCCACCTTGGCCTGTGATCTCTTTCCAAAGTGCAGCACCGGTGCTGGGGTTAAATATACCCTCTTCTTCAAAGCGGCTAAAGACATCAGCCGCCAACACTTCGGCCCATAAATAACTGTAGTATCCAGAAGCATAACCCCCTGCAAAAATGTGCGCGAAACCATGTTGAAAACGATTCCATGCTGGTACTTTTATTACCGAAACCTCTTCTCTAACTTGGTCTAATACCGCTTGCACAGACTGAGGCGCATCTTGGTTGTAGTTCATGTGTAAGCGTAAATCAAACAAGGCAAATTCTAGCTGGCGCATCACAAACATACCCGATTGAAAGTTTTTGGCCGCTAACATTTTTTGTAACATTTCTTCTGGTAAAGTTGCGTTTGTTTGATAATGCTTAGCAAACAAACGCAGTGACTCCTCCTGCCAACACCAATTTTCTAAAAGTTGGCTGGGCAGCTCTACAGCATCCCATGCCACACCGTTAATACCGGCAACCCCTGCAACATCAATATTAGTCATCATGTGGTGCAACCCGTGGCCAAATTCATGAAACAAGGTCGTCACTTCACCATGGGTGAGTAAGGCAGGTGTATCCCCTACTTGGGGGGCAAAATTACACACTAAATAAGCTACAGGCAGCTGAAGCTGGCCGCTTGCTTTAATCTGGCGGTTACGGCACTCATCCATCCACGCGCCACCACGCTTTTGGTCACGTGCAAAGAGATCGAAATAAAAATACCCTATGGCTTTACCTAAGTAAGCTACTTGATAAAAACTAACATCTTCATGCCAAGTACTAACCCCTTGAACTTGTGTCACTTGGATTCCATAAATACGCTTTACTACATCAAAAAGCCCACTTTGCACCTGTGGTAATGCAAAATAAGGCTTTAGCTGTTCTTGAGATAAGTCATAACGCTTTTGACGCAGCTTTTCGCTGTAATAAGCTATATCCCATGCTGCTAATGGCGAAGGGCCACCTTGATCAGTTGCAAACTCTTGTAGCTGCGCCATGTCTATTTGCGCTTGTGGTTTACACGCTTTAGCTAGATCTAATAAAAAATCTTCAACTGCACGTCCAGAATCTGCCATCTTGGTTGCTACAGAATAATCTGAGTAGTGATCAAAGCCCACTAAGCATGCCATTTTGTGTCGTAAGCCCACCAGTTCTTCCATCACCTGAGTATTATCAAACTTCCCTCCATGTGGCCCTTGATCTGAGGCTCGAGTGTTGAATGCTTGGTATATTTCTTGTCGTAGCTGTGTATGCGCAGCAAAGGTCATTACCGCGTGATAACACGAAAAATCTAGCTTCAGTAAATACCCTTCTAAATTCTTGGATTTGGCATTTTCTTTTGCCTGTTTCAAAGCAGAGTCGGGTAGCCCGAGGACATCGTCACTATCTGTTACGTGTTTACTCCAAGCCTGTGTAGCATCCATAAGATTATTTGAAAAGCGTGTAGAGAGTTCTGCCATTTGTTGTTTTAGTTGACCGTACTCTATTTTCTTTTGTGGACTTAAACCCACCCCAGACAGTTGAAAGCCTTTAATTTGGAGCTTAACAAATTGCTGCTGAGGCTGACTTAAATGGCCAAACTCTTGGCTATCTAACAATTCGACAAAAGCCAAATACAAGGCTTTGTTTTGTCCCATTTGTGTAGCATAGGCTGTCAGTTTTGGCAGACACTCATCAAAGGCAGCCCTTACATCATCCTTGTTGCTCACGCCATGTAAATGACTCAGTGGACCCCAAAGCCGATCAAGCTCATCGCCTAACTGTTCTAATGTGGGCACAAGTTGCTCATAGCTCAAGCTTTTAGTGTTCAGTAGGTTGTCAATTTCGTGTTGGTTATGTGCCAGCTGTTTGTCCAGCTTGGCTGCCAGTTGCGCTGGAGCGATGGAAGAAAAATCTGGCAGTAGCAATACATCTTGTAAATCATTTGTTACACAAAGGGCGGTCATAGCATCTCATCGATTGTTTTGTATCTTAGTGGGGTTATAATAGTGCCTCTTTAGGCAATACCCAACGTTTTGCTGCAAATTAGGAACAACAATGTCAATTCGACCCCTAAAACACGCCACACCAAAGATTGATCCCACTGCATTTGCAGATCAGCAGTGCATTATCATCGGCGACGTTCACATTGGTGCCGATTCATCGATCTGGCCATACAGTGTAGTGCGTGGGGATGTGAATCACATTCGTATTGGCCACTCCACTAGCATACAAGACGGATCCATCTTACATGTCACCCACAAAAGCGCTCACAACCCACAAGGTTACCCGTTGATCATTGGAGATCAAGTGACCGTAGGGCATCGCGCTATTTTACACGGCTGTACCATTGGTGATCGTGTTTTAGTAGGCATGGGCAGCACCGTAATGGACGACGTGGTAGTAGGTAATGATGTTATGATTGCCGCCAACAGCTTAGTAACACCAGGAAAGCAACTTGTCAGTGGCTTTTTGTACGCCGGCAGCCCAGCTCGGCAGAAGCGCCCTCTTACAGAAAAAGAGCTAGCAAGCTTGACCTACATGGCTAATAACTATGTGAACTTAAAAAACCAGTATCTAGCACAGGAAAACCGATGAGCAACCCATATAATAAAGATTACCCTATCTCTTGGGAAGAATTGCACCGCAATGCCCGCGCACTGGCTTGGCGCTTGTTAGATCAAGGCCCATGGAAAGGCATTATTGCGATTACTCGAGGTGGTTTGGTGCCGGCTGCAATTATTGCCCGCGAATTGGACATTCGCTTGATTGACACTATTTGTATTTCTAGCTACGGCCAACTTGAAGCTGGCGTAGAAGCTAGCAAACAAGGGCAGCTTAAGTTACTCAAAGGGTTTGAAGGTGATGGTGATGGTTTTTTGTTAATAGATGACCTAGTAGATACAGGTAAAACCGCTGCTGCGGTTCGTCAAATGGTGCCTAAAGCTACATTCGCTACTGTTTACGCAAAGCCTGCTGGAAAGGCTGAAGTTGACTTGTATATTACCGAAGTAAGCCAAGATACTTGGATTCGTTTCCCGTGGGATATGGCGCAAAGTTTCGCAACCCCCATCGCAGACATTCAATCGTAGAACTGGTGCTTAGCCAAAGGGAATCGGCGTGACACAATTTTTATATTTATCCACGGTGCTGATATGGGGTACCACTTGGATTGCAATTCACTGGCAGCTTGGCGAAGTTGCTGTGCTTGTCTCAGTGTTTTATCGCTTTGCTTTAGCCTCCATTTTAATGATGTTTTTAGTGCTTGTTAGTGGCCGATTACAAGTCACCACCCGACAAGATCATGCCTTTATGGTATTGCAGGGCATGTGTTTGTTTTCCTTAAACTTTGTGTGCTTTTATACAGCCGGTTTAGCCATATCCAGTGGTTTACTTTCTGTTATATTTTCCTCTGCTACCTTGTTTAATGCTTTAAACAATCGCATTTTTTGGAAAGAAAGGCCAACCCGCTCAGTGTTTGGAGCAGGAGCGCTAGGAATTATTGGCCTAAGCTTAATGTTTTGGCCAGAGTTAGTAAAAGATGCTGATAAAGGAGTCGACCTAGCCAGCATAGGGTTTGCTTTTCTAGGGACGTTTTTGTTTTCACTGGGCAACATGATTTCAGTAAGGCACAATAAAAAGGGCTTAAAACCTCTTACTGGTAGCGCTTACGCTATGGTTTATGGCGCTGGTTTTTTAGCTATGTTATTAGTTATCACCGCTACCCCATTATCTTGGGATCCACGCCCTCAATACGTTGGCAGCTTATTTTACTTATCTATTATTGGCACAGTAGCTGGGTTCACCGCCTATCTATCACTTATTGGGCGTATCGGTGCTAACAAAGCAGCCTATGCCACCGTTATGTTTCCAGTCGTTGCATTAGCGTTATCTACTGTGTTTGAAGGATACCTATGGAGCCTAAGTAGTGTGACCGGTTTAGTGCTTGTATTGCTAGGCAATGGCCTTATTTTAGGTATAAAGCTACCTTTTATGGGGCCCACGAAAACGTCAATCTAGTTTGTGTTAAGCGCTACTGTTAGCGTGTAATATCAAATTTATTCTTTAAGGAATGGTTTAGAAAAAAGCCTGCCCAGCTCCTCGTCTGAAATTTGCTGATCAGCAAACTTAAATGTACCTTTTTCCAACATTTCCTTAGCGGCACTTTTAACAAGTGCAAATGTAGCTCTAGCCAATGAGCCCCCAATGCTAATACGCGTCACCCCTGCATCTTTGAGCTGGGCAAGTGAAATAGGTGTGCCCGATAAACCCATCACTACGTTTATGGGACCATTCACTTCTTTTACCAACTCTTTAATCATGGCTATATTACTGATGCCTGGAACAAACAGGCAATCTGCCCCTGCTTCTTGGTATCGATTTACCCGATTAACTGATTCTGCAAATGCATTCGGGTGACCTGTGAGAAAGCACTCCGCCCTAGCGGTCAGTATAAACGCAGTATTAGAATCAGCTATCGCTGCCTTGGCGCTACGTATACGCTCTACTGCTAAGTCAATGCTATACAGTGGCTTATCTTTGTTGCCAGAGTAGTCCTCAATGCTTGCACCAACCACTCCTGTGGCGACGATTTTTTGCATATTCTCGAATACAGATTCAGGTGTATCTCCATAACCATTTTCTGCATCCATACTGACGGGGATTCTCACCACTTCAGCAATACGGCGCGTTTCAACTAACGCCGTATGAAAGGATAGTTTACCCGCGTAATCAGGCAATGCGTGACTGTATGCGACACCTGCACTAGTTGTCGCGATGGCTTCAAAACCAGCCTCTTCAAGCATGACTGCACTACCTGCATTCCAGGCATTGGCCATGATGAAAGTTTCCCCAATGGTATGGAGTTGTTTAAATTTAGTCGCTTTATCGATCATCACTGTTCCAAAAATTAGGCCTACATTTACAACATCAAAAGTGGTTTAAAGAAAAGTCACATCAAGTTAGCATCGAGCCACTTATACATTACCATAGCATCTATGAACCCTTGATTGGGGTGAGCAAAAGCTTTTGGTAAGCGGCCAACCTCACTAAATCCTAACTTCTGCCACAGGGAAATGGCTGAAGTATTACTGGTTGCTACAAAATTAAACTGCATGGCTTTATAACCCATAAGGGTGGCCTGTTGCTGTGAATGCTCACACATCAAGGTGGCTATTCCTGTTCGTCTTGCTGCAGGGGCCACCATATAACCGCAATTGCAAACGTGGTCTCCTGGGCCTGCTTGATTAGTCTTAATAAAATAAGTCCCTGCAATCACCCCTTCTATTTCAGCCACATACGTTTTTTTAGGTGAGACTAACCATATTGTTCGAGCTTGGTCTTTGCTAGTGTGGCGAGCATAAGCATAGGTATTTCCAGCTGCCACAATATGCTTAAAAATAGGCCAGATAGCTTCAAAATCATCGCCGGAGGCTTGTCGGATGTTCATGGTGTCGAATCCTAGGCTAAATAGGGCTTGGTTTAGGGTTATTGAAGAAGTTTACATCTGTGGCTTTCGCCAGATCAATTATAAAGGTAAAATTAAAGTGAATTTTTCTACTGGACAGATACCATGGGCAGAGCCTACCAAAACAAAAAGTTAGACATAGCCAAAACATCTGACGCTAAAGCTAAGGTTTACAGCAAGTATGGACGCGAGATTTACGTTTGTGCAAAAGCAGGTGGTGTAGAACCAGATGGCAATTTAGCGCTTCGCACACTTATAGATAAAGCCAAAAAAGATCAGGTGCCAAGTCATGTGATCGATAAAGCCTTAGAAAAAGCCAAAGGTAGTGGCGGTGAAGACTATTCTACCGCACGTTACGAAGGCTATGGGCCTGGCAGCTCTATGGTGATTGTGGATTGCCTTACAGATAACCCTAATCGCACTTTTGGCGATGTGCGCCTGTGTTTCACTAAGACTAAATGCAAAATTGGCACCTCCGGTAGTGTAGGCCACATGTTTGATCATAGTGCTATTTTTGTATTTGCCGGTGATGACGAAGATGCGGTTCTAGAGGCGCTAATGGAAGCCGACGTCGATGTGACTGATGTTGAATGTGAGGATGGTAAGACCACTGTTTTTGCACCTAACACTGAATATAATAAGGCAAAACAAGCACTTATTGACACATTGGGTAATGATAAGGGTGAGTTTGACTTTGAAGTCGATGAGATTCAATTCATCCCTCAAAACACTAGCCCTGTCACAGGCGATGATGCGGTTATGTTTGAAACCTTTATGGACATGCTAAACGACCTTGATGACGTCCAGAATATTTATCATAACGCCGAACTTAGTTAAACCTACCTAAGCTCAGGCTATCTCAATCTTTATGTAATGCTGCCGTCACCGCACTTTGAGCGTGAATGGCAGTAGTGTCATAAAGCGTTACAGGGGTGTCTGTGTGCTGCACCAACAATGCAATTTCTGTGCAACCTAAAATAACCGCTTGAGCACCTTGGTCATAAAGACTTTGGATGACATCCACATAATACTGTTTAGATTGTGTATTGATTTGTCCTAGACAAAGTTCTTGGTAAATAATCTCATGAACCTTTTGCTGTTGCTCAACATTAGGGGTGATGACCTCTATGCCAAAGCTTTGCGTTAGCCGCCCTTTGTAAAAATCTTGCTGCATGGTGAATGCTGTGCCAAGCAGGCCCACTTTAGTGATGCCATCTTCTAGTAATTGCACAGCCGTAGCGTCGGCTATGTGCACTAGTGGGATATTCACTGCCGCTTGAACCTCTGCCGCAACTTTATGCATGGTATTAGTGCATATCAATAAAAGCTCAGCACCGCCAGCTTCTACTGCTTGGGCAGCTTTGGCCAAGATTTTGGCAGTTTCTTGCCATTTTCCTTGATGCTGTAGCTGCTCTATTTCATGAAAATCCACACTATATAAGCAAATTTTTGCGCTATGTAACCCTCCTAAGGTTTGTTTCACACCTTGATTAATAGCGCTGTAATAAAGACTGGTGGATTCCCAACTCATGCCACCTATTAAGCCAATGGTTTTCATAGTTCAATGCTCCAGCATGCTTACTTTACTGCGGCAGTTAAATAGCTAAGATTTCAATTCTCTTCTCAAAGTTAACAACACCTCATCTGTTGGAGGCAATACACCACGCCATAGATTAAAGGATTGGGCCGCTTGCTCCACAAGCATGCCTAAACCGTCATCTGCTTGCTGTGCTCCTTGATTGAGTGCCCATTCATTAAACACTGTAGTTTGGGCACTATACATCATATCGTAGCAGCGACTAGTGTTGGTGATTAAACCTTGTGGTAGTGGCGGTATGTCACCAGCCAAACTGGCAGACGTTCCATTAATAATCCAATCAAAAGGGCCCTTCAGCTGCGCCATAGGGGTAGCTTGTATAGGCCCTATATCTGTAAATAACGCGGCTAAATCGCAAGCTTTACTATAGGTGCGGTTGGCAATGACCACCTGTGTTGGCAATTGTGCCAAAACAGGTTGTAACACACCTCTGACCGCACCACCTGCGCCTAATACCAAGATGCGCTTAGCCGCTAACTGACCCTTGAGATTATTACAGATATCCCTCACCAACCCCATGCCATCAGTGTTTTCAGCAACTAGCTGTCCTTGGGCATTTAGATACAGGGTATTAGCCGCTTCAGCCTTTTTAGCAGCAGCGCTAAGCACTTGCGCCATAGCAAAGGCACGTTGTTTAAATGGCACAGTAATGTTTAGACCTTTGCCGCCTTTGGCAAAAAAGTCTTTAACTGTCTCTTCAAACTCATCGTCCTTTACTAATTGCACCTGGTAATTGATGTGTTGATCGGTAGCTTGTGCAAATGCTTTATGGATATTTGGCGATTTGCTTTGATGTATAGGGTTACCAAACACGCGATATTGATCTATGGCAGTATCAGTAGACATAACCTACTCCAACCAATCTTTAGCGGGTAAAAAATCTCGTCCAAGTACTGCTTCTTCTGAGTTTTCATCAATTTGGTAATCATAGCTCCAGCGCACTTCGCTAGGTAATGACATGAGTATAGACTCGGTACGTCCTCCCGTTTGTAACCCAAACAAAGTGCCTCGATCATAAACTAAATTAAATTCCACGTAGCGGCCACGGCGGTGTAGCTGAAAATCTCTTTGCCGCTCGCCATAGGGTGTATCCTTGCGGCGCTCAATAATTGGGCCATACGCTTTAAGATAGCTATCTCCTATGCTTTGCATAATGGCGAAGGCGGTTTCAAAGTCAGGGTCATTAAGATCGTCAAAAAATAACCCACCAATACCCCGGGCTTCTTCACGGTGAGGAATATAAAAATATTCATCGCACCAGTTTTTTAAACGTGGGTATAGGGCTTCGCCAAATGGATCACACGCAGCTTTAGCCGTGGCATGCCAATGCTGGCAGTCCTCATGATTGCCATAATATGGGGTTAAGTCATACCCTCCCCCAAACCACCAAACTGGATCTTCACCTTCTTTTTCTGCTACAAAAAACCGTACATTGGCATGGGAAGTAGGTGCGTATGGGTTTCGAGGATGGATCACCAGCGACACGCCCATAGCTTGAAAGCTTCTCCCTGCAAGCTCTGGCCGATGTGCTGTAGCAGATGCAGGCATTGATTCGCCCATAACGTGAGAGAAGTTAACTCCACCTTTCTCGATCACACTACCCCCTGCTAATACTCGGCTAATGCCTCCACCACCTGCTTCGCGCTGCCACTGGTCAGCAATAAATTGAGCACCACCGTCAAGCTCTTGTAAGGCATCACATATAGTTTGCTGTAAACCAAGAAGGTATGTTTTTACTGCATTGATATCAACGTTGGACACTCAAAATTCCTTAACTGTTAGTTTATGCTGGGCGAATCACTTGTCCTGAAACTAAATCTTTTACCTGACTGGGTTGCTTACTTTGGCCTAAATCGCCGCTCACCACATAGTCAATTTCACGGCCAAAAGTCTGGGCCACTTGCAGCTGTGTTCTGGCTGGCTCACATCCAGCCAAATTAGCAGAGGTAGAGACTACTAAACCATTAAACTCATCACACAAACCCAAAACAGTAGGATGAGACGAAACCCTTATAGCAACGCTTTGATATTGGCCCTTTATCCACTGAGGCACCCATCCTTTTGGATCTGGCATCAACCACGTGGTTGGCCCTGGCCAAGATAACTTTAGCTGTTCAATTTGTAAGCTAGTTAGCTCACCCAGTAAAGGCTCAAATTGACTCCACTGGGACGCTACCAAGATGAGACCTTTGTGCATGGGTCGCTGTTTTAATTTAAGTATTTTCTCCACGGCTGACTCATTCCATGGATCACAGCCTAAGCCCCAAACAGCCTCAGTAGGGTAAGCAATAACGCCTCCGGCGATTAAGGCCTGCGTAGCACACTGTAAATGTAAATTGCTGGGTCGCATAATTTTCCTAAGCCATAATTTCCTAAAAAGTGCCTAAAACACTTTTTCATAACCACTACCTGTGAGACGCACAAGGCCAAGTAACTCTAACTCTACCAATTGAGCAGCAACAACATTATAGGGCTGAGCCAATTGAGTGCACAGTATATCAACTGGTAATGGATCATAGCCAAAAACTCGCATCAATATTTGCAATTCTTGTGTAATATCTGCGTAATCTTTTTTGTTAGGTGATTCTGTAGGCTGATAACGCGCCACTAGCGGCTGTAATTGAGGAGCGAGCTCTGCCAGAATTTGTTGTGGCTGATCTACTAATAAGGCTCCGTTGCGTATCAACTGATGACAACCTTGCGCCTGTATATTATGTACGCTTGAAGGGATAGCAAACACCTCTCGACCTTGTTCTAAGGCTGTTTTAGCAGTAATCAATGAACCACTTCGAAGGGCTGCTTCTACTACTAACACCCCCAAACTTAAGCCACTGATGATACGGTTTCGTTCAGGAAAACGATAAGCTAATGGTTTAGCCATTAGCGGCCAGGGCGAAACTAAGAGTCCTGCGCCAGCTAGTATTCGTTGTGCTAATGGCTGATGCTTTGCAGGATATATGTGGCCTAAACCTGAGCCAAGCACCGCAATGGTATCAGCTTGTGCATCTAGAGCTCCTTGATGGCATGCCCCGTCAATACCCAGCGCTAGCCCACTAACAATAGTTAAACCGCTAGCGCCAAGGTTGCCCGCAAAGGTTTTGGCTAAAGCCATGCCATTGGGTGTTGCTTTTCGAGCGCCAACCATCGCTATACTTGGCTCATTTAATAGACTTGAGCGCCCCTGTATCCATAAAAAAGCAGGGGGTTGGTGGATCTGTTTTAGGGCATCGGGGTAATTAATATCATCATACAATAATAACAAAGCGTTATTAGTTTCTATCCATTGCAACTGCGAAGCTAGGCTAACCGTGATTTTTTGAGAAGTTATATTAGCTAAATGTTGGCATTGTCTAGGGTTCAAAATAGCGGCTATTTCGTCAGACTTTTGGTGCTCTAAAATAGCCGCACCATTACTGTAGCATTGTGCAAGCTTACTACTTTGCTTAAAGGTTAAGTTCAGTTCACTCAGCGCTAGCCAAGCTAAATGATGATCATCCATAATCATTCCATTACTAAAGACAGTTAGTGTTATAATTATAGTTAACAAACTCAATTTTGCGTCCATAAACCTTAGGTTTATTGCACTAACCCGTAACGAATACAGAATCCCATGGCATTATTACCTATCTTAGAATTTCCAGATCCACGTTTACGCAAAATTGCAGTAGATGTGGCCAACATTAATGACGAGGTTCGAACCCTTGCTAAAGACATGCTAGAAACTATGTACGATGCTCCAGGCATAGGTTTAGCGGCATCACAAGTCAATGTGCATCAGCGCATTATAGTGATTGATGTGAGTGAAGATGGCGACAAGCCGCGCGTGCTCATTAACCCTAGATGGGAGCCTTTAGGCGAAGAAAAGCAAAGCTATCAAGAGGGCTGTCTTTCTGTGCCTGAATTTTATGACGACATAGAACGTTATAGCCAGATACAGCTGAGTGCATTTGATGAAAATGGCGAAGCCATTTCTGAACAAGCAGAAGGTTTATTTGCGATATGCATTCAACACGAGCTAGATCATCTTAATGGTAAGCTTTTTGTGGATTATCTTTCTCGCCTAAAACGTGAGCGCATTCGTAAAAAGCTTGAAAAAAAGCATCGCGATGACATAAAAGATGCCTTACATGAAGCCCAAGCAAAAGCTTCAATGGACGCCCAAGCGTGAGCCAAAAGGGTTTAAGAATTATCTTTGCGGGCACTCCAGATTTTGCCGCCCAACACTTGCAAGCACTACTTGATAGCCCACACAAAGTGGTTAGTGTTTATAGCCAACCGGACCGTCCTTCTGGTCGTGGCCGCAAACTCACTGCAAGCCCAGTAAAAGCTCTAGCGCTTGAGCATGGTATTGAAGTACAGCAACCATTAAGCCTTAAAGACGCGCACGCGCAAAATACGCTGGCGGCCTATAAAGCTGACATTATGGTGGTAGTAGCTTATGGTTTACTGCTTCCTCAAACCGTTTTAGACACCCCTAACTTAGGGTGTATTAATGTACATGGCTCTTTATTACCCCGTTGGCGAGGTGCTGCTCCCATTCAGCGGGCGATTTTAGCAGGTGATGCCAGCTCTGGCGTTACTGTTATGCAAATGGAAGCTGGTTTGGATACCGGGCCTATGTTGCTTAAATCACAAATTCCTATCAGCGAAACGGATACCAGTGCTAGCTTATACGACACTTTGGCAGTCTTAGGTTGCAGTAGCCTTATTACTGCTTTAGCTGGCCTACAAGATGGTAGCCTGGTGCCACAGGTTCAAAATGATGCCAAGGCAAACTATGCCAATAAGCTCACTAAAGCTGAAGGCGTTATTGATTGGCACCAAAGTGCGCAACAAATTAGCCTACAGGTGCGCGGCCTTAACCCATGGCCTGTGGCCTATAGTGACTGGCAAGAGCAGCGTTTACGTATTTGGATGGCTCATGCTGTAGAAACCCATAGCAAACAACCTGCAGGTACGCTAGTTGCAATAGATAAAACTGGTATAGAAGTGGCTTGTGGCTCCTCTCACCTTAAAATCACTCAGTTACAATGGCCTGGTGGAAAAGCCCTAAGCCAAAGTGAACTGATGAACCTAAAACAAAAAATGACCCTAGGCGAAACCTTTACTTGCCTTGCGGTGGAAAAATAGCCATGGCAAACCCCCGTTTACTAGCAGCCCAAGCCCTGACCTCAGTGCTGGAACACAAAGGCTCTCTCGCCTCTAGCTTACCCAATGCTTTAGAAGCTGCCGAACACGGCGATCGTGCTCTTATACAGCAGCTGTGTTACGGCACCTGTAGGCATTTCCCGCAGCTTGAACTAATAGCACAACAGCTATTACACAAACCCATGAAGGCTCAAGACCAAGATATTTATGCTTTGATCCTTATGGGTTTATATCAAATTAAAGCTATGCGCACCCCAGACTATGCAGCGGTAGATGCCACTGTGCAGGCCGCTAAAGCTAGCGGTAAACGTTGGGCAGATAAACTAATCAATGGCGTGTTGCGCTCTTATATACGCGGGGGCTCAGACTTAGCAGAAGTATTAAATGAGCATGATGCCTATCGCTATAACCACCCACAGTGGCTGATTTCAAAACTTAGTAATCACTGGCCTGACCATTGGCAAGACATTTTAGCAGCTAATGATTCACAAGGAGCTCTCACCTTACGTGTTAATACTCGAAAAATTAGCCGTGAGGATTACTTAGAAGCTTTGGCGCAAGCTGGCCACCCTGCCAGTGTCTGCCAATATAGTCATGTTGGCGTGCAATTGGAAAAACCTAGCGATGTTATCCAATTACCAGGCTTTGAAGAAGGCTGGTTTAGTGTGCAAGATGAAGCCCCACAATTGTGCACACAATTACTAGAATTAGAGCCTGGACAGCGCATATTAGATGCGTGCGCTGCCCCTGGGGGTAAAACTTGCCACTTACTTGAAGCCCAAGATGTAACTGTGGTGGCTGTAGAGTTAGAAGAGAGGCGTATCGGCCGTATGAAAGATAACTTATTTCGTATGGACTTACAGGCGCAGATTATTTGTGCAGATGCCAGTGAACCAGATCAATGGTGGGATGGCCAGCTCTTTGATCGCATTTTGCTTGACGCACCTTGCTCTGCTACAGGAGTCATTCGGCGCAACCCTGACATCAAAATGTTACGTTCAAACGAAGACATTTTGGAGCTAGCCCAACTGCAGCTAAAGCTGCTCAATAATTTGTGGCATTTATTGAAACCAGGCGGTTATTTATTGTATGCCACTTGCTCGGTTTTACGCCAAGAAAACGATCGTCTTGTGACCCGTTTTTTAAAGCAGCAACCACAAGCCCAGCATTGCACCATTGATGCAGATTGGGGTATGGAACTAGACATAGGTCGCCAGCTATTCCCTAACCCAGCAAGCCACGACGGTTTTTACTATGCCAAACTCCAAAAAGCACTTTAATAGTTGCAAAAATAGGGGACTATTGTGCCATGTGTTCTGCTATTATGAAGGTCATCAACCGCTTTTGAGGCATTTTGTTCTAGTATGAAAATCATCATTCTTGGTGCTGGTCAGGTAGGCCGTACCCTTGCAGAAAACTTGGCCAACGAAGCCAATGATGTAACTATGGTGGACCAAAACGCCGGCCACTTAAAAGACTTACAAGATCGCCTTGATATTCGTACTGTTCGTGGGCATGCTTCACTGCCTAGCATTCTGGCTAGCGCCGGCGCCGAAGACGCTGACATGCTAGTGGCTGTAACCAATAGTGACGAAGTCAACATGGTGGCCTGTCAGATAGCTAAAACGATGTTTCAAACGCCTACTATTATTAGTCGTATTCGTGAACATCAGTATTTATTGGAACGCGAAGCTTTATTTAAGGAAGAGCCTCGCGCCTTTCCTATAGACGTCATTATTAGTCCAGAAAAATTAGTTACCGCCCACGTTCAACGCCTCATAGAAAATCCAACAGCCCTACAAGTATTAGATTTTGCCAAAGGCAAGGTGCAGCTTGTAGCAGTAACAGCTCGTCATGGCGGCCCATTAGTAGGCAACCCCGTATCTGACTTACGTCACCACATGCCTAACGTTCACACTCGAGTTGCCGCTATTTTCCGTAATGACAAAGCCATCGTCCCGTCTGGTAAAACCCGCATTCATGTGGATGATGAGGTGTTTTTTATTGCGGCTAAAGCCGACATTAGCAAGGTAATGAGCGAATTACGTCACTTAGAGAAGCCCTATAAACGCATCATGATCGCAGGGGGCGGCAATATAGGGGCAAGGTTAGCTCGAAACTTACGCAAAAACTTTAGAGTTAAGGTGATTGAGCGCGGGCTAGAACGCTGTGAGCACTTGGCCGATATATTAGATGATATCATCGTCCTCCATGGTAGTGCTTCTGATAGAGACCTTTTGATAGAAGAAAATATTGAATCTACAGATGTATTTTGTGCCTTAACAAATGATGATGAAGCCAATATTATGGCTTCTATGTTGGCTAAACGTTTGGGTGTGCGCACAGTAATGACCTTGATCAGCAACCCTGCGTATGTCGACCTGATAGAAGATGGCACCATCGATATTGCCATCTCACCTCAACAAACCACTATTAGTAGCCTGCTGACCCATGTTCGGCGTGGGGATATTGTCAATGTTCACTCCCTAAGGCGAGGCGCTGCTGAAGCTCTTGAAGTAGTTGCACATGGCGACCCAAAGACGTCCAAAGTAGTAGGACGCTGTGTGGCTGATATCCCCTTACCACAAGGCACTAGCTTTGGCGCTATTGTTCGTGGTGAAGAGGTGCTTATTGCACACCACGATACTGTCATCGCTAATGACGACCATTGCATCTTGTTCTTAACAGATAGGCACATGATCAATGAAGTTGAGCGATTATTTGCCGTGACTATTGGATTCTTTTAGGCCTTAATATGCACTTTCGGGTTACTTTAAAAATTATTGGTATGCTGCTAATGGCTTTTAGCGCATCCATGCTGCCATCACTAATCATCGCCCTTAGTACTAATGGTGATGGGGCTGGATGGGCTTTTGGTATGTCTTTTGTCATTACCTTCAGTGCTGGGTTTTTGCTATGGCTGCCATATTCAAAACATAACAAGGAGTTACGCACCAGAGATGGCTTTGTCATTGTAGTAATGTTTTGGTCAATTCTAGGTCTTTTTGGGGCCCTTCCTTTCCATTTTTCAGAACCCTTGTCTACACTCAATCCAGATTGGAAATATGTTGACGCTCTTTTTGAATCCCTTTCTGGACTTACCACCACAGGCGCCACAGTCATTACCCAGCTTGATGATTTGCCTAAATCATTATTATTTTATCGCCAATTTTTACAGTGGTTTGGCGGTATGGGAATTATCGTATTAGCCGTCGCCATTTTACCTATGTTAGGTATTGGCGGTGCACAGCTATACCGTGCTGAAACCCCAGGGCCAGTTAAAGATTCTAAACTCACACCAAGAATTACAGAAACGGCAAAACAACTTTGGTTTATCTACTTAACTCTAACTGTCACTTGCGCCTTGGCGTATTGGTTTGCAGGCATGAGTGCCTTTGATGCTATTACCCATAGTTTTTCCACTGTCGCCATAGGTGGGTTTTCTACTCATGATGCTAGCTTGGGCTATTTTAATAGCGCAGCGATAGAAACCATCGCTATCATTTTTATGTTGCTAGCTGCAGTTAATTTTGCTCTTCACTTTCACACCGCGCGCACCATTAGGCAAAAACACTATAAAGCCAGCTTACTGCACTATTGGAAAGATGAAGAGCTGCGCTTTTTTCTAAGCGTTATTTTAACTATTTGCCTCATCACCGTGGGCACCTTATGGTTGACCAATAATATGAGCTTTAACGACAGCTTCAGACAAGGCGTGTTTGAAGTGGTTTCTGTTGCTACAACCACAGGATTTGCCACAGCAGATTTTGCTCAGTGGCCAGCCATGCTCTCGTTCCTTTTGTTTACCGCAGCTTTCATGGGAGGCTGTGCAGGTTCTACCGCAGGGGGTTTAAAAGTAGTCCGTGTGCTGATATTACTCAAACAAGGTATGCGAGAAATACAAAGACTCATTCATCCTAACGCTATTATTCACGTAAAGTTAGGCTCTAACCCGATCCCAGATCGGGTAGCAGAGGCCGTGTGGGGATTTTTTTCCGTATACACATTCGTGTTCATTGTGATGATGATTGCTCTTTTAGCTACTGGCCTAGACCAGGTTACTGCTTGGTCTGCCGTAGGGGCTACTCTCAACAACCTTGGCCCAGGCTTAGGTGACGTAGCGGTAAACTATGGTGGCATTAACGATGCGGCAAAGTGGATTCTGTGTTTTTCTATGCTTTTGGGCCGCTTAGAAGTCTTTACCTTATTAGTACTATTCACACCTATGTTTTGGCGTGACTAAAGTTCTGTATTTCTAGGTTTTTTCACAAGCTATCAACAGACTTATCCACAGGAGTATACAATCGTGCCAGAGCGTTGGAACCAACGTTATTCAATACCCTTCGTGCTACCAAGAGTAAGTTATGGCCTACAAAGATATGCTCACTTATTACCCACCAATGGCACCGCGCTGGACTTAGCTTGTGGCTTAGGCCAAAATTCTATATTCCTTATAAAACAAGGGCTTACGACTCATAGCTGGGATTACTCATCCGTGGCTCTAGGGCAAATGCAACGCTACTGTGACACACAAAAAATTGTGGTAAATCAACAATGTATAGACCTTATAACGCAGCCGTGGCCCAACCAAGGTTTCGACGTAATTTGTGTCAGCGCTTTTCTACACCGCGATCTTTGTCCACAGATTATAGAGAAGCTAAATCCAGGCGGAATTTTGGTGTATCAAACGTTTAATGATGTTAGTGAAATTGCAGGTAAAAGCCTTAACAAGCCTAAGCGTCCTAAGCTTTTGTTAGCAAAGGGGGAGTTGTTGCAGCTGTTTGATGGACTAGATCCGTTGGTTTATCATGATCAGCAAGAATTAGCGCAAGCAACACATCCTTTGTTCGGTAAAGCTTTGTTAATTGCCCAAAAACCTAAGCGTTTAGATGTGTGACCTAAAGCGTATGTTTGAAGCGTTTATACTCCCATTGATATTGCTCAGGTGCGCTGCGTACTAACCTTTCAACTAAGGTGTTGATCGCTTGCACTTTGCTAGCCAACAGGGCATTACTATCATCACTAGCACTAGCAAACACACCAGCACACTCTTGCGTAATGTCCTCTAATTCAATCACAAAACCCTCACTACCCTTAAGCCGACGTGCAAAGCCTAATATAATCCGTGTATTTTTAGTATTAGCCAACTGGGCAGCCAATGTCATAGTGTAAGCGGGCTGGCCAAACCATTGGCTAATGATGCCCGCCGCAGGAGGTGGCTCTTGATCTGGCAGTATTAAATTCACCTCACCTTTAAGTAGTGATCTCTTTAATTGCAACACTCCTTTAGCCGATGCTGGGGCAAGTTTCATTCCAGCGCGACTTCTTGCTCTATGTATCAACGCGTCAAGGGCAGGTAATTTTGCTGGTTTATAAAGAGCAGTCACTTTTGCGTTATGTGCCGCCCAGTTAGCAAATAACTCCCAATTTCCTAAATGGGGAGTTAACAACACAACGCCACCTCTGTTTTGAGCGTCAATAAAACAGCTTTCACCCTTTATTTGCTTGATGCTGTCTAGGCCTTTTTTGCTAGGTTGTGTCCAGTTGATACCCATCTCAAGCGCAGCATGGATGGTATGTAATAGGCTTTGGCGCAAAAACTTACCCTTTTGCTGGCTAGTAAGGTTGGGCCAACAGCGCTGAATGTTAAGCCTGGTTTGCGAAAGGCTTCGATTAGGAACAATCAGCATAAAGGCTAATACAACCATAGAGATACCGTGCAGTAACCACAGGGGTAGCTTTCCTAGTATATATAATAGGCCTATAGCGAGGCTAGATTTTAAGTTTTGAGACATGTGAGTGCTCGTGCTGTGCTGACTGGGCAGAAGGTTTTGCTACATTAACTAATGATACCTCGTAAATGGCCTATAAACGAGAGACGGGTGTGTGTTTAGGTACATGCCAGCTGCGTGTTGCTAGTGTATAATATTTGGCTTAAATTATGCTATCGGCTTAGCGCTGAAGCTGTTCTCTCTTTTACTTAACGCGTGGATTTATTCGTGGATAAAACAACCGATACCAGTACCTTTCAGGGTCTTATTTTTGCTTTGCAACAATATTGGTCTGCTCAAGGCTGTAACATTATGCAACCACTGGATATGGAAGTCGGCGCGGGCACCTTTCATCCAGCTACTTTCCTTAAAGCCATTGGCCCTGAAAGCTGGCGTGCCGCATATGTGCAACCAAGTCGTCGTCCTACTGATGGCCGGTATGGCGAAAACCCAAACCGCTTACAGCACTATTTCCAATTTCAGGTCGTTATCAAACCATCGCCGACTAATTTTCAAGAATTATACTTAGAGTGTTTAGACTATCTTGGTATTGATACTCTGGTGCATGATGTTCGCTTTGTTGAAGACAACTGGGAATCACCCACACTTGGCGCATGGGGTCTAGGCTGGGAAATCTGGCTTAATGGTATGGAAGTGTCACAGTACACATATTTCCAACAGGCTGGCGGCCTTGAATGTTACCCAGTTATGGGTGAGATCACTATTGGTCTGGAACGTATAGCAATGTACCTTCAAAATGTAGATAGCGTTTATGACCTAGTTTGGAGCCGCGCTGCTGATGGCACTACGGTAAGTTACGGCGATATTTTTCATCAGCAAGAAGTCGAAATGTCTACTTACAATTTCGAACACGCTGAAGTTAATACCCTCTTTGCTAACTTTAACCACTACGAATCTGAATGTACCCGTATGGTTGAAGCTAAGCTACCCTTGCCTGCTTATGAGTTCGTCTTGAAAGCATCACATGTTTTTAACTTACTTGATGCGCGCCACGCTATTTCAGTAACTGAGCGACAAAGGTACATTTTAAGAGTGCGAACATTAGCACGCCAAGTAGCACTAGAATATTATGCGGCTCGTAAAGCATTAGGATTTCCTCTTGCTAGCCAAGAGTTAAGGGATGAATTATTACAGACGCAGGGGGAAGGCTCATGAGCAATGCCAATTTTTTGTTTGAGTTAGGTACCCAAGAGCTACCACCGAAATCTTTATTGATCCTATCATCGGCATTAGAGGACAGCATTACTGCACAGCTTAAAGACCTTGGCTTAGCACATGGCAAGGTTACACGCTACGCTACACCAAGGCGCCTGACAGTAATCATCGAAAGCTTAGATGTGCAGCAAGCTGATCGCCAAGAATGCCGTCGAGGGCCCTCCCTTAAAGCCCCAGAGAAAGCTGCGCAAGGCTTTGCACGTTCGTGTGGCGTAAGTTTGGAAGACTTGGCAGTCCTTGATACAGATAAGGGCCAGTATTATGAATTTGATCGTCAAATTAAAGGTTCTAATACACTTGACCTATTAGCACAGGTGATCGATAACGCACTTGCTAGCTTGCCTATTGCCAAACGCATGCGCTGGGGGGCATCTCGAAATGAATTTGTGCGCCCTGTCCAATGGTTTATTTTATCTTTAGGTAATGTGCTTGTAGAGACTCAGTTGTTCAATTTGAACAATGGGCATACTAGTCGTGGGCATCGTTTTCATAGCCAAGGTGAAATAGGCATCGACTCAGCCTTAAGCTACGAGCAACAATTGCGAAGTGAGGGCCATGTTATTGTAGATTTTGACGAACGTAAATCTATGATCCGAAAACAAATCCTAGAACAAGCTTCCGCTTTGAATGCCATTGCTGTAATTGATGAAAATTTGCTTGATGAAGTCACAGGGCTGGTAGAATGGCCCGTATGCTTAACTGGAAATTTTGACAAGAGCTTTCTTGACCTTCCAGCTCAAGCCCTAATTTCTTCTATGAAAGAGCATCAAAAGTACTTCCATTTTGTCGATCAAACTGGCGATATCTTGCCGCTCTTTCTCACCGTCAGCAACATCATTAGTAAAGATCCATCTCGTGTCATTGAGGGTAATGAGCGAGTTATTCGACCAAGGCTTGCAGATGCTGCTTTTTTCTTTGAAAACGACAAAAAGTCGACACTGGAAAGTCGCAACGAAAACTTAGGGAAAGTCGTATTTCAAGCGAAGCTAGGCACTGTATTAGCCAAAACTGAGCGTGTTTCACAATTGGCTAGCCATATTGCAGAGTTGATTGGGGCAGACAGCGCCATGGCCGCGCGTGCAGGTGCTTTGTGTAAAGCTGACCTTAATACGGACATGGTTCTTGAGTTTGCTGATTTACAAGGCCTTATGGGCCACGTTTATGCACTCAATGATGGTGAGGACGCTACCGTTGCTGCTGCCTTAGAGCAACACTACTGGCCCAAGTTTTCTGGCGACCGATTACCAGAATCTGCTGTGGCTAGCTCAGTGGCAATAGCTGACAGACTAGACACCTTAGTTGGTTTGTTTGGCATAGGCCAGCCGCCCACGGGAAGTAAAGATCCTTACGCTCTTCGCCGAGCTACTGTAGGCCTACTGCGCATTATTATTGAGCAAGACTTACAGCTTGATTTAGCTACCCTACTTTCTTCATCATACGATTTGCATAGCCAGCTACCTATTTCTGTGGAAAAGGTGCAGCCTCAATTGTTAAGTTTTGTTTTCGATCGTTTGCGCGCATACTATGAAGACCAAAAGGTTGCTGTAGATATTTATTTGGCAGTTATGGAAAACAAATCCAATTCCTTATTGGATTTTGACCTTCGAGTTAAAGCTGTAAGCGAGTTTTTAAAACTTGATACTGCTCCAGCCCTTACTGCAAGCAACAAACGTGTTAGCAATATCCTTAGTAAGAATGGGGCTGGTATGGCTACGTTTGACACCACGTTACTTGTCGAACCTAGTGAGCAAGTTTTATCTGATGCACTACAACAGGTTAAGCATGCTAATCTCAAGGCCATAGGACAAGGAAACTACCATGATGCATTACAAGGTTTGGCGCAATTGTCAGGTCCGCTAGATCAGTTCTTCCTAGATATTATGGTGATGAGCGATGATAGTGCGCTTAGGAACAACCGTTTAGCTTTATTGTCTGAGCTTCAGGTTGAGCTAGGTCGGGTAGCAGATATTAGTTTATTAGCGCATTAGTAAGTGTTATTTCGATTTAATGTTTCACGTGAAACATTAAATCGTGTGTTTGGACTATAGCAATATTTAAGAATACACAGACAATAAAAAAGCCTCTACATGAGGCTTTTTTATTGTCTGTGTTATTTTACCAACTACTAAAAATCCAAGTTCGCAACTTTTAAGGCATTTTCTTCAATGAAAAGTCTGCGGGGTTCAACATCATCACCCATGAGGGTGGTGAACATCTGGTCCGCCGCTATAGCATCATCAATGGTGACACACAACATACGGCGGTGCTCTGGATCCATAGTAGTCTCCCACAGTTGACCCGGGTTCATCTCACCCAAGCCCTTATATCGTTGTATAGAAAGACCGCGCCGCGCCTCTTTCAATAACCACGCCAGACCCAAAGCAAAGCTTTGAGTAGGGAAGGTTTTCTCTCCCCTTTGCATGAATCCGTCTGCTTCCAGTAATCCTGATAAAGCTACATTGAGGGCTACAATAGAACGGAATTCAGCTGAGCTAAAGAAATCAAAGCTAATCAAATAATCTTCATCAATGCCATGGGTAGTAATAGTAATAATAGGCAAGAACCCATCACGCTCTGGGTTTGCACGCACCTTACCATCGTATAGTGCGCCTCCAACTTCTTGAGCTTCTAAGCATTCCAACATCGCATCCAACCACGCGGCGACTGCGTCCTGATCATGAAGTTGCTCTAACGTCAAAATAGGAGCGTAGATGATTTGCTGCAAAATCACAGCTGGGATAATTCGCTCTACTCGCTTAATGGTAGTCATCACCTGACGGTACTGGACAGCTAAAGCCTCAAGCCCTGTGCCTGAAATCGCAGGTGCAGAAGCGCTTGAATGCAACGATGCACCATCCATTGCGCCTTGCAACAGAAATCCATCTAATGCTGGGTCATCTTTCAAATATTGCTCTTGCTTACCTTTCTTAACCTTATAAAGAGGAGGTTGCGCAATAAATAAGTGCCCATTTTCAATCACCTTTGGAAGGTGACGGAAAAAGAAAGTAAGCAACAATGTGCGGATATGGGCACCATCAACGTCAGCGTCAGTCATAATTATTACACTGTGATAACGAAGCTTTTCAATATTAAATTCGTCCCGCCCTATGCCACAACCCAACGCTGTAATTAAAGTACCCACCTCTACAGAAGAAAGCATCTTGTCAAAGCGGGCCTTTTCTACGTTAAGAATTTTGCCCTTCAATGGCAAGATAGCTTGTGTACGACGGTTACGGCCCTGCTTTGCAGAGCCTCCGGCAGAGTCACCCTCCACTAGGTATATTTCTGAAAGGCCTGGGTCTTTCTCTTGGCAGTCTGCAAGCTTACCTGGCAAGCCTGCAATATCTAGCACACCTTTTCGACGCGTCATATCACGCGCTCTTCTAGCAGCTTCACGCGCTCTGGCAGCATCGATCATCTTGCCAACAATGACCCGTGCTTCTTGAGGGTTTTCTTGTAGAAATTCAGATAAGCAACGTCCAAGCTCCTGCTCTACTGCAGACTTCACTTCAGATGAAACGAGCTTGTCTTTGGTTTGAGAAGAAAACTTGGGGTCTGGCACTTTTACTGAAATAATCGCTGTCAACCCTTCACGGGCATCATCTCCAGAAGTAGCTACCTTAGATTTTTTCTGAGCTGACTCAGCCTCAATATAGGTATTAAGAGTACGAGTTAAGGCAGAGCGAAAACCACTTAGGTGCGTACCACCATCTCTTTGAGGGATGTTATTAGTAAAGCAATGAATACTCTCTTGGAAAGAATCATTCCACTGTAAAGCCACTTCAACGCCAACGCCATCTGCATGCATAGTATTAAAGTGCATACATTTGTTGATTGGCGTCTTATTCGTATTCAAATATTCAACAAACGCAGCTACACCACCTTCATAACTAAACAGCTCTTCCCTGCCGGAGCGCTCGTCCTTAAGACGAATAGCAACGCCTGAGTTAAGAAAAGACAACTCACGCAAACGTTTGGCTAAAAGGTCGAAGTGAAACATTATATTAGTGAATGTTTCAGGAGACGCTGTAAAAGTACACGTTGTACCGGTACCTTCCGTAGTGCCTACCACAGCCAAAGGTGCTTGAGGTACACCATGATGATAGATTTGTTCGTGTACTTGACCGTTACGACGGATAGTCAATTTTAATTCCGTAGACAGGGCATTTACCACACTCACACCAACACCGTGTAAACCACCAGAAACCTTATAGCTGTTATCGTCAAACTTACCGCCAGCATGCAGCACAGTCATGATTACTTCGGCTGCAGAAATACCTTCTTCTTCATGAATATCTACTGGTATTCCACGCCCATCATCCACAACAGTGACCGTATCGTCAGATTGAATGGTTACGCTGATTTCGCTGCAGTGGCCTGCTAAAGCTTCATCGATACAGTTATCGACGATTTCGAACACCATATGATGCAAACCTGTGCCGTCATCCGTATCGCCTATATACATACCTGGGCGTTTACGTACTGCGTCTAATCCTTTTAGGACTTTGATACTGGACGAATCGTACACTGTTTCTTCGCTCATCAAATTACTCCGAAGTCATTTTCTAAAATATTGAAAAGCCAAGCCTACATAAGTAGTTTTTAGTCTTGGCTTACTTGTCCGTGTTTCACGTGAAACATATTAATTCTTGCTTCTTCTGGCCAACATGCTGTTAGCTCGTCAGGCCCTACACTTGTAACAAATACTTGTGTATCCAAGCCCACTAGCTGCTTACAGATTTCTGCCCTGTGGGACCAATCTAACTCGGCTGCCAAATCGTCAACCAAGAAAATACATTTGCGCCCCTTAGTTTCACTAAGCAGTTTACCCTGAGCTAACTTAAGGGCAATCACAACCAACTTTTGCTGCCCTCGTGATAGCCGCTCTACTGCGTTGGCACCATCAAGAGTAAACTTAAGGTCTGCTCGCTGAGGGCCCCGCTGGGTATAACCTAGCTGCAAATCCCTTTCCAAACTCTCATCCAGAATATCAGCATAACTACGATTAGCCGACCAACCTGAATAATAGCCTAATTTTAAATCTGGCAGATCAACTAGTCCAGCTAACAGCTCAAAAAACACCGGCTTAAGAAGCTCCAAATAGGCTTCTCTAAGGCCATTGAGCTGTTGCGCAACATCAACCAAGGCCGGATCAAAACTGGCTCTTACATCAGCCCTCATTGTACCACATTTAAGTGCACTGTTACGTTGTTTTAGCAGCCTCTGGGCCTGTTTCCATAGACCAAAAAACCCAACATTGTGATGGTATACACCCCAATCAAGATACTGCCTACGCACGCTTGGTCCGGCCTCAATTAAACGAGCACTATTGGGGTCGATCAATTGGATAGGCATCAAGCTCGCAAGCTCTGCAATAGAGGATAGGTTTTCGCCGTTGAGGCGCACGCTATGATTACCATCTAGACGACGGTTCATGCCTAATGAATCCATTACGCCTTGTGGGTTTTTTATTTTAGCAAACAACAGGCAATCAGCCTGTCCTTGAGAGATCACTGAAGTAAGCTTTAAACTACGAAATGAGCGACCCAAACCTAGCATATGTATAGATTCTAATATACTAGTTTTTCCGCTGGCATTGTGGCCATAAATAAGATTTATGCCTTCGTCGAAATCAAGCTCAACACTACTCAAGTTACGCAATCGTTGAATGCTTAGCTGGTGAATTGACATACGCTATCACGCTTGTGGATAACACTAGGCACATGATGTGCATAACTTGCAGTCATCAACGCTGATGACCACAAAAAGAGAACCGCTCACACCCTAAATTACAGGCGCATTGGCATGATGACATACTGAGCTGCGCCATTACCACCATCGGCCAAAAGGGCACTCGAATTAGAATCACTTAAGATTATTTTAACTTGATCACTGTGTAACACATTCAGCACGTCAAGCACATACCCTACGTTAAAGCCTATTTCGATTTGCGCACCTTGATAGTCAACCATAAGACTCTCTTCGGCCTCTTCTTGCTCTGGGTTGTTTGCCACTACCTGCAAATTAGTATCGCTTACGGTCATTCGCACACCGCGGTACTTCTCATTGGATAAGATTGCTGCACGACTTAAAACACTGCGCATTGCTAACCTATCAACAACCACGATCTTGTCGCCATTACGCGGCAATACGCGCTCATAATCTGGAAACTTGCCATCAACAAGCTTGGAAGTAAAAATGAACTCGTTAGTGAATGCACGAATATGACTAGCTCCAATCACCAAGCGCACAGTAGAGTCTTCATCAGTCATGAGCCTGGCTAGCTCTAGCACTCCTTTACGAGGCACTATTAACTGTTGACCAGCTTGATCTGGCAATCCAACTGGCATAAAACTCGTCGCCAAGCGGTGTCCATCAGTTGCCACTGTACGCAACTGAGAATCTTTGATTTCAAACAACATACCATTAAGGTAATAGCGCACATCCTGCTGCGCCATCGCAAAACCGGTTTGGTCCACCAACTGCTTAAGGGCCATTTGAGGAACTTCAAATTCAAACGACTCAGGGCTATCTTCGACGTTTGGAAAATCTGTGGCCGGCAGTGTGGATAACTTAAATTTACTACGAGCAGAACGAACCAAAACGTGCTCTTCATTTTGCACAACTTCGATCATCGCGTGATCTGGTAGAGACTTACAAATGTCCATTAATTTGCGCGCCGGTATGGTCACCCCACCATCCTCACCAGCTTGGTCTAGACTCACACGTCCAACCAACTCGACCTCTAAATCAGTACCAGTAAGTGTGAGTTGATCACCCTCCACAACAACTAAAATGTTGGCAAGTACTGGCAATGTTTGACGCCTCTCGACAACACCCGCTACTAATACTAGAGGTTTTAAAAAGGCTTCTCGGCTGATGGTAAATTTCATACTACAATCCTGTTAACGGTTTTGGCTCTTTAACTTAGACAGTTAATGAGCGGTATAAGTTATCATAATCATCGTGGATGTCACGATCTGCTTCTCGTAATTCTTTGATTTTTCGACACGCATGTAAAACAGTGGTGTGGTCTCTGCCTCCAAATGCATCTCCAATTTCTGGCAAGCTGTGATTGGTAAGCTCTTTAGATAACGCCATAGCCAACTGGCGGGGCCTAGCCACAGATCGTGAGCGCCGCTTTGATAAGATATCAGCAATTTTAATCTTATAATAGCTTGCTACAGTTTTTTGGATATTATCAATACTGACTTTTCGATCTTGTAATGCCAACAAGTCTCGCAAAGACTCTTGTATGAAAGGAGTGGATATTTCTTCACCAGTAAAGTGAGAGTTAGCCACTACGCGCTTGAGCGCCCCTTCAAGCTCACGCACGTTGGAGCGAATTTTCTTAGCAAGAAAAAAAGCAGCATCCTCAGGTAAAGCAATGTTACCCTCAGCAGCTTTTTTCATCAAAATAGCCACACGCGTTTCAAGCTCTGGAGGCTCAACTGCCACCGTTAGGCCCCAGCCAAATCGAGACTTAAGACGATCTTCTAAACCAACGATTTCTTTAGGATAACGATCACAGGTTAAAATCATTTGCTGACCACTTTCTAACAATGCGTTAAAAGTGTGAAAGAACTCTTCTTGCGAACGCTCTTTGCCTGCAAAAAACTGAATGTCATCTATTAAAAGAGCATCAACTGATCGATAAAAACGCTTAAATTCATTTATCGCATTGAGCTGCAAGGCCTTGACCATGTCTGCCACAAAACGCTCAGAGTGCAGGTAGACCACCTTGGCATTTGGATTTTTTTCAATTAAAGCAGCACCTACAGCATGCATTAAGTGGGTTTTACCCAAACCAACACCCCCATATAAAAATAATGGGTTATATGAGCTACCAGGATTTTCTGCCACTTGCTTTGCTGCAGCTAAAGCCAGTTGATTAGACTTACCTTGGACAAAACTTGAAAAAGTAAACGCTCGATTCAAATAACTTTGATGCCGCACCGAGCCCTCAACCTGAATCACACGCTCTGGAACAGCCTCTGCATTAAACTGTGGCTGCAGGATAGCGCCAGGCTGTCTAGCTGCAAAAGAGGGATAGGCAGGAGCATTTGGCACAAAACCTGGCTTAGCGACGACAGAGGCACGCTCAGCCTTATAATTAGCAGTACCTAAAGACGACGATCCCACAGCCACCACCAACTCGACGCCTTGAGTATCATCTGTAGCATAATCTGCTACCAGCTCACGTATCCTAGAAAAATACTTATCTCTAACCCAATCTTGCACAAACCGGTTGGGGGCCAACAATTGAATCATTCGGCCCTCTTCATTAACCTTTAAAGGTCGAATCCAAGTATTAAATTGATGGCTAGGGAGCTCGTCCTGAAGACACGCTAAACATTTTTGCCAAATCGCTTGAGACATTTTTAACTAGCGCCAAATTAAACTAACATTGCTAAAGCCGCACACATGACTTTAATTGATATAACTATAATTAGCATTTTATCACCAAGTACCTAAAGTTATCCACAGGCGGGACTCGATAAGATGACATTAAGGTATAAGTTTAAGTCTAGTTAATAATAATTAACCTTTTTTCGTAATTTAATGACTTATAGTGTAATTCTGGCTTGCTATTAGATTCACTCTCCCATATAATTTCGCCCCTAGATTTTCAAAGCCAAACTTTTGGCCATTAACTAATTTTGCGAGACCGATCATGAAAAGAACGTTTCAACCTAGCGTCCTAAAGCGCAAGCGCACTCACGGTTTCCGTGCACGCATGTCAACTCCTGGCGGCCGTGCCGTAATCAATGCTCGTCGTGCTAAAGGCCGTAAGGTCCTAAGCGCGTAAGCACCTGTTGCACGCATAGCGTATGACACAATTCGACTTTTCCCGGCAACGACGCCTGTTGAATGCCGGGGATTATCGAAGGGTCTTTGATCAAGCTGACTTTAAAGTTTCGGACCAGCACCTACTGATTTTAGCCCGCACAAGTTTACACGACCAGTCCCGCCTGGGATTAGTTATTGCAAAAAAAGGTATAAAACTCGCTGTTCACCGCAATCGCATTAAGCGCGTAGTGCGAGATAGTTTTAGAACTTTGTGCACACAAAATAACGAGTTTCCCCTGCCCTTAGATATAGTTATTTTATCAAGAAAGGGTTTGGGAGAGCTAGATAATGACACTGTGCATCGCTTGATCAGCAAGCAATGGGCAAGATTACGTAAAAAAACTGCTCAAACTGGTTAAATTTAGCACACTTATCCTACCTGCCCATTGCCAACAGATGCACAGGCTCTATAATCTAACCCCCTTACAATACAACTAACGACGATTTGCTTCTATGGATTTTCAACGCATTATTTTAATTGCGGGTGTCGCCATCATTTCTTACTTGATGGTACTGCAGTGGAACCAAGATTACGGTACCCAAGCTATTGCCCCGCAGCAAGTCACTAGTGTTTCCGCCTATGATGTGGATACCATAATTACTGACTTTGCTGTAGCAACGCAACCCGGCAACAACTCAGACATTGTAGTAGCTCAAGCTGAAAACGCTGCTGCAGGATCACTTATTGAAGTCTCAACAGATACCCTTAAGGTGGTTATTGACACTCAAGGTGGTGACATTATTCAGGCTTCATTGGTTGACTATCTAGCAGAAATGGAGCATTCAGATGTACCATTTACGTTGCTAGAGCAAAACCAGCAGCGCACCTATGTTGCACAAAGCGGCCTAATTGGTGTTAACGGCACAGATCTTAGATCCCGTCCAATATTTAACGCCACACAATCTACCTATCAGTTGCAAGAAGGTCAGCAAAGTTTAGAAGTGATACTTAGTTTGACCGATGATACTGGCGCTTTGATCAATAAAATCTACAACTTTTCTCGTGGTAGTCACTTAGTAAACCTAACTTATGCTGTGGATAACCGTGGCACACAACCTTGGTCCGCTAACTTGTTTGGCCAGCTTAAACGCGATCGTTCTGCTGACCCCACCGCTGCAGGCGGCATGGGCATGTCAGCTTATTTAGGAGCCGCTTTTTCTTTTCCAGACGAGAAGTATTATCGTTATGATTTTGACGACATGGATGATGAAAACTTAAAGCGTACTGAACTAGGTGGTTGGGTAGGCATGCTACAACACTACTTTGTTACTGCATGGGTTCCTAACCCTCAGCTTAGAAATAGTTATAGCACCCGTGTTAACAATAACAACTATATTGCTGGCTTTGTTAGCCCAGCACTAGAGTTAAGGGCTGGCGAGTCAGGTACAACATCAGCAGACTTCTACGCTGGGCCTAAAATCCAAGCAGACCTTGAAGCAATTTCTGAAAACCTTGACCTAGTTGTTGATTACGGCTGGTTATGGTGGATTTCACAACCTTTATTCTGGTTGTTAAATACCATGTATGGCTTTGTGGGCAACTGGGGTGTAGCCATTATGCTAACCACCTTATGTGTTAAAGCATTCTTCTTCTATCCATCTGCTATTTCTTATCGCTCAATGGCAAAAATGCGAGCTCTAGCTCCCGAAATTGCCAAGTTGAAAGAAAAATTTGGCGATGATCGTGCCAAGATGTCTCAAGGAATGATGGAGCTGTATAAGCGTGAAAAAGCCAACCCTTTAAGTGGTTGTTTCCCTATTATCATCCAAATGCCCGTGTTTATAGGTTTATACTGGATGTTAATGGAAACCGTTGAGCTGCGACATGCACCATTTATGCTTTGGATTCATGACTTATCAGTGCAAGATCCGTATTTTGTGTTGCCACTGCTGATGGGTGCGACCATGTTCATTCAACAGACGCTGAACCCAACACCTCCAGACCCAATGCAAGCCAAGATAATGAAGATGTTGCCTATTGTATTTACCGTCTTCTTCCTTTGGTTCCCTGCTGCTCTTGTGTTGTACTGGGTAACTAACAACATCTTGTCAATCACCCAACAGTATGTGATTACCAAACGTATTGAAAAGACCATGGCAGAGCGAAAAAGTTAACCTTACGCCCTAAACATGTTACAAAGGCCTCCCAGTGAGGCCTTTTTTGTATTAATTACGTCTTATTTTGTGCCATAGGAGCCTTAAAATACCGTGCAAACAGATCTAGATACCATTTGCGCTCAAACCACCCCACCTGGTCGTGGCGGTGTAGGCATTATCCGTCTATCCGGCCCTGAAGCCCTAGCCTATGGGCAAAAGCTTAGCCGCAATAAGGGTCTCCTTAGACATGCCCACTATGGCCCATTTTTGGATGTACAAGGTGAGCAGATTGATGCGGGAATAAGCTTGTACTTTAAAGGCCCTGACTCTTTTACTGGTGAAGATGTATTTGAATTTCAAGGCCATGGTGGCCAAGTAGTGATGGATGTACTCCAACGAGAGCTAACTACGCTAGGGGCTCGTATAGCTAGACCTGGCGAATTCTCTGAGCGCGCCTTCCTAAATGATAAAATGGACCTAGCTCAAGCAGAGTCGATTGCAGACTTGATTGACGCCAGCTCAGAACAAGCCGCAAGAAACGCGTTACGCTCTTTACAGGGGGTGTTTTCAAATCGTATAAAAGAGTTGGTTGAAAGCCTCATATATTTGCGACTATACGTAGAAGCGGCGATCGACTTTCCAGAAGAAGAGATTGATTTTTTAGCCGACGGTAAGGTTGGCGGCCTATTAGATGATGCGCGCTTAGCCCTAAATCATTTACTACAGCAGGCACATCAAGGCAGCCTATTACAAGAAGGAATGCAAGTAGTTATTGCAGGGGCACCTAATGCTGGTAAATCTAGCTTACTTAATGCCTTAGCCGGACAAGATCGCGCCATTGTTACAGATATTGCAGGTACAACACGGGATGTGTTGAAAGAGTCTATTAATATAGATGGTTTACCACTGCATATTATAGATACTGCTGGTTTGCGGGAAAGTCCAGATACCGTAGAGAGAATAGGCATTGAGCGCGCTGTTGAGGCCATTGTTCAAGCTGATCAAGTATTGTTACTGCAAGATGCCAAGGACAATACATCTGCACTAAAGCATTGGCAAGACTTAATGGGCTCCCAACCCATGCCAAGCCACCTCACCTTAGTGCGTAACAAAATAGACCTCTCAAGCACTCAATCCCAGTTGACGAACATAGATGGCGTAGACTGTATTTATATAAGCGCAAAACATGGACAAGGTTTAGACTTACTCAAAAACCAACTCAAACACGCTGTTGGCTATCAGGCCACGTTAGAGGGTGGGTTTAGCGCACGTAGACGTCACTTAGATGCACTAAAGCGGTGTGAAGCACTGCTTCAAGATGGAGCGGCACAACTAGCCTATACCCAAGCTGGTGAGCTTTTGGCAGAGGACTTACGCTTAGCTCAAGAGTGTTTGAATGAAATAACTGGCACCTTTACCAGCGATGATTTATTAGGCCGAATTTTCGGATCATTTTGTATCGGGAAATAACCCATTATGTCCAACGAACACCACATTTTATGTATCGAGGATGAGGTTGATATCCAAGAGATTATTGCTTATAACCTTCAAAAGGCAGGCTACTCTGTCTCTGTAGCAGAGGATGGTCTCAAGGGCTTGGAGCTAGCAAAAGCTAAGCTTCCCGACTTAATATTACTTGATGTTATGTTACCAAACTTAAATGGTATGCAGGTATGTGAACGCCTTAAGGCTGACGCCAAAACCCAATCCATCCCTATTATTATGTTGTCAGCTAAAAGTGAAGAAAGCGACATCATTGGTGGCCTAAGCCTAGGTGCTGATGATTACATGACCAAACCATTTAGCCAAGCTGAGTTATTAGCCAGAATTAAAGTCGCGTTGCGCAGAAAAACCAGCACAAACATACTTTCAATAGGATCTTTATCCCTAGATCTTAACGCCCACCACTGCACACTCCATGGCGAAAAACTAAAACTTACAACGACAGAATTTAAGCTATTAAACACACTGATGGCAAAACCTGGGCGAGCCTTTTCGCGAGAACAACTCATCCTATCTGCCTTAGGCGATCAGTCTGAAGTGGTAGATCGTAATGTTGACGTGCATATACGTGGTGTGCGCAAGCAACTTGGCAAAGCTGCTTGCGCTATAGAGACTGTCCGAGGTGTGGGTTATCGTTGCAACCCTGATTACGCGCAAAATCTAACAATTGAAGAACAATAGCATGCGTCATTCGCCCATATTCATAAGACTTTACGCTGGTTTTGCAATAGTCATATTGTTTAGTATTTTGATTGTTGGATTAATGGTTCAGCGCCAAATAGAACAAGCAAGCTTAAGAGACATCCGTAACAACCTGTCAAGCCAAGGCTTTATACTGCAACAGTCCTTCGCTAATATTGGCAACCAAAATCAGCAGCAAATACAACATACGGTTGAAAAAATTGGTCGTCGTATTGATACTCGAATCACATTATTAACAGTCAATGGCGTCGTTATCGCAGATTCAGAATTCAATCCTGAAGACATGGACAACCATCTATATAGACCAGAAATCATTGCCGCTAACGAATCCCAAGTAGGGTATTCTAAGCGCTATAGTGAAACCTTAAAAAGACCCATGTTATATGCTGCAATATCAGCTATGACCAATGACTCAGATGTTGGCTACATACGCACAGCACTGTCTACACAGCGTATAGATGAAGAAATTAACTACCTGCGACGAGTCATTATTACAGCGGCAAGCCTTACCGGCATTATTGCTTTATTTATAGGTTATTGGTTGGCCATGAGCTTTGCTAGGCCTCTTCGACAGATGACAGTGATTGCCAATAACTATGCCCATGGCCGTTATCAACTGCGAATTCCCAGTCATAGATCAGATGAAATAGGCGACTTAGCCAGGTCGCTTAATCAAATGGCAGATATATCTGCACAACGTTTTGATATTATAACAACTGAACGCGACCAGCTATCCACCATACTTAAAAGCATGAACGAAGGTGTCATCACGGTCACCAGTGATGGTCTTATCACCCATGTTAATGCTGCTGCATGTCGTATGCTGCGAACCAGTGGTGAGCGCTGTTTAGGCCAAGCCTTAAGGGCTGTCGATGATTCTAAAAACTTGCATGAAACCTTTATCCAATGCCAACAAAAACAAACGAGTGTAGAACGTACAATTCAACTTGATGGTTATACCTTTGCACGACATTACCGTTTACATGCTACTTTGTTAAAAGAATCCAACCAAGCAGATGCTATTTTAGTATTGCAGGACATTACTGATGTTAAACGCATTGATAACATGCGTGCAGACTTTGTAGCTAATGCATCCCATGAATTAAAGACGCCTATTACAGCGATTAGAGGATTTGCGGAAACATTGATAGAAGATGAGGCCATAGATCACTCTATGAGGCAGCGTTTTATCCGCAAAATTCATGGCCAGTCGATTCGCTTATCAGACCTAGTGTCGGATTTATTAGCTCTTTCAAGGTTAGAAAACAACGATCAGGCATTTAATACTCAGGTGGATTTCCAACAAGTAGTCCAAAGGGTGTGTGCTAATTTACAAGCCGTCGCTCAGTCACAAAAGGTGGATTTACAATTTAACTCAAAAGATGGCCCAATGGTATTGTTAGGTGACGATAAAGCATTAGGCCAAATGGCTACCAATCTCATTGATAATGCCATCAAATATACATCACAAAGCGGCACAGTTAAGGTGGGTATTGAAATTCTCCAAGGTAGGGCTGTACTGAGCGTAAATGATGATGGTCTGGGAATCGATGAAGCAGATCAGGAACGAATATTTGAACGTTTTTATAGGGTTGATAAGGCTCGGTCAAAATCACTTGGGGGCACAGGTCTTGGCCTTGCTATTGTAAAACACATTGTCCAAAGCCATAGGGGCCAATTACAACTGAACAGTAAAATAACAAAAGGCTCCACTTTCACAGTCACCTTGCCTCTTTACAAACAAGTTAAGTAATTATAAATTAAACCACAATCTTTATATAACCTTAACAATGTATAACTATAATGCTTCACAACAATAATCATTCTTATTATTTGTAGAGGTAGTTTACATGGCAAATCCCATACTGAGTTTGTTTGGCCATTCACCTATAAAACCATTACAAAACCACATGCAGACCGTTCTGCAGTGCGTTGAATTACTTGTCCCTTTCTTTCAAGCTATCGCTAAAGAAGACTGGGACAAGGTTGAATCGACTTACAATCTGATTGCTGATTTTGAAGGTAAAGCTGATGATCAGAAACAAGATATCCGTTTACATCTACCAAAAAGTTTGTTTATGCCTATTAATCGCTCAGACCTTATCCAGCTGCTAAGTAAGCAAGATAAGATTTGCAACACAGCTAAAGATATAGCTGGCATTATGCTCGGGCGCAAACAAGTGGTTCCCAAAAAGATAGCCACTGATATGACAGCCTATGTGAAGTCTGCTGTGGCTGTAGCTGTTGAAGCTAAGGTAGTGATAGATGAGTTAGATGAACTAATTGGTTCTGGTTTTGGTGGTCGAGAAATAGATCGTATCAACCGCTGCATTACAAAACTTGAAAAAGCAGAGGATAAAAACGACAAGCGTCAGATATCCTTGCGCGCTAAATTGCATGAAATCGAAACAGATCTACCCCCCATTGATGCCATGTTTATGTATAAAACCATCGAAGCAATTGGCAACTTAGCCGACCGGGCCCAAAGTGCTGGCGAACAAATACAAGTTATCGTTGCTCGATAGTTACTAATAAATCTAATATCACACAAAACATAGGTTCAAAAAATACTATGGATGTTTTAAACGAATACGGTCAGATTTTACTTATTTTAGCCATTATTTTTGGTGTGTTTATGGCTTGGGGCGTAGGTGCCAATGATGTGGCTAATGCTATGGGCACCTCTGTTGGCTCAGGTGCCATCACATTAAAACAAGCCATCATCATCGCAATGATTTTCGAATTTGCAGGGGCTTACTTAGCAGGTGGAGAAGTCACTGCTACCATTCGTAAGGGTATAATTGATCCCCTTACCCTGCAAGGTACGCCAGAGTATTTAGTGTACGGCATGCTATCTGCACTGCTTGCTGCTGGTACCTGGTTATTGTTTGCATCCATCTTAGGCTGGCCAGTATCAACAACCCACTCTATTGTTGGTGCTATTGTAGGCTTTGCAGCTGTAGCCATCTCTGTTGATGCTGTAAATTGGAGCAAAGTAGGTACTATTGCGGCTAGTTGGATTGTTTCACCAATGCTAGCTGGTGTTGTATCTTACATGTTGTTTAAAAGTGTTCAGCGCTTAATACTTGATACAGAAAAACCTTTTGAAAATGCCAAACGTTATGTGCCTGTGTACATGTTTATGGTTGGCTTTATGATCACCATGGTGACGTTAATAAAAGGTTTAAAGCATGTGTTTAAAGACATTGGTTTTAGTTTAAACTATTTTGAAATGTCTTTAATAGCCGCTATCGCTGGCCTGATAGTTTCCTTAATTGGTGGCATCATGCTCACGCGTGTAAAGCGTGAAAGCGCTATTGAAGAAGATGATCGTTTTGCTAACGTAGAAAAAGTCTTTGCTGTACTAATGGTATTTACTGCTTGCGCTATGGCCTTTGCACATGGATCTAACGATGTAGCTAATGCGGTAGGCCCAATGGCTGCGGCAATAGCAACTATTAAATCTGGTGCTGTAACAGCTAAATCGACTATGCCTGCTTGGATCCTTTTGGTGGGCGGTGTAGGTATTGTTATTGGTCTTGTTACCTACGGATATAAAGTAATGGCGACCATAGGTACAAAGATCACTGAACTAACACCTAGTAGAGGCTTTGCAGCTACACTGGGAGCCTCTGCAACAGTTGTGCTTGCGTCAGGTATTGGTTTGCCTATTTCTACCACACACACGCTGGTTGGTGCTGTATTAGGTGTGGGTTTAGCCCGGGGTTTAGCTGCAATTAACTTGCGTATAGTGGCTACGATATTCACCTCGTGGGTAATCACTTTGCCTGCTGGAGCAATATTGTCGATTATATTCTTTTACATATTCAAAGCGGTTTTCTCTTAGACCTGAATGAGTATAAGTTTTAATTAAAAAGCCCACGGTGCGTAAAACACCGTGGGCTTTTTTGTGTCTACTGTCTCCATATTCCGCTTGAGTATTTACTATAAGTATATTTAGTAGGCTCTGAATAACCACATCTGGTGGCTAACAACCTCTTATAGCATCATAAAATTACCTGAAAGGTATTTTTTTTAAAATAAATAAAAAAAGTTATACACAGCTTAAACCAAAGTTATACTTTATTAAATCGATTTAATTACTCAAGAAAGGTGCCTGACACCCTAATAGATTAAGGTTTTCATGAAGTTATCCACACTATCCACAAAGATATTAACAATATTTTAAAAAACACAAGAAATAAGGAAAATAATTTTATTTTCCATCCTAAACCCTGTGCATAAGTTGCAATTCTAAACTTAAGTAATCTGTGTATAACTATTGCCTGTGCGTAAGTAGGCAAGTTACACACAGCTCATTATCAGCATTTATTACCTCTAATCACGCTAAAATAACAGCCTTATCATTGATTTAAGATATTGTTTTTATTATGTTTTTTAAACTTATACATAAAAATAGGCCTGCTTAATAATAACAACAATAACAATATAATATATATATACTTTTAAATAAAAGATAATTAAATACTACTTAAACGAAACCCAATTTCTAGCGATTTATTAAACCCATTAAAAAAGATATACTAGATCGCTAATACTCGCTAAGAGTAATACTAGATTTGTTAAGGAAATTTTGTGAATTACCCCTCACGTTTTGATGTCATTGTAATTGGTGGTGGCCATGCTGGTACTGAAGCAGCATTAGCTAGCGCACGCTTAGGCGCCCAAACTTTGCTTTTAACACACAACATGGACACCTTAGGTCAAATGTCATGCAATCCCGCTATCGGTGGTATTGGTAAAAGCCATTTGGTACGTGAGATAGACGCTCTTGATGGAGCCATGGCTAAAGCAACAGACTCTGCAGGTATTCAGTTTCGTGTATTAAACTCACGTAAGGGTCCAGCAGTAAGAGCTACAAGAGCCCAAGCTGACAGAAGTTTGTATCGCAGTGCTATTCGCCAAACTCTTGAACAGCAAAAAAATCTATATATATTTCAACAGTCTGTTGATGATTTAATCATCGAACAAGATCAAGTGATTGGCGCAAAGACCAACATGGGGCTAAGTTTTTTTGCTCAACAAGTTGTAATGACCACGGGCACTTTTCTAGGTGGTATTATTCATATCGGTATGCAGCAAAGCCAAGGTGGTAGAGCTGGAGATCCTCCTGCAAACGCCTTGGCACAAAGGCTTAGAGAAAGGCCATTTCGTATTGAACGATTAAAAACGGGAACACCCCCTAGAATCGACAAACGCACTGTAAACTTCAGTGTAATGCAAACACAACCAGGTGACACACCAAGACCTGTAATGTCGATGTTAGGTAACTTATCTGATCATCCGGAACAAGTGCCTTGCCATATCACCCATACTAATAAAAAAACCCACGACATGATCCGAGATAGTCTTCACAGGTCACCTTTGTATGCAGGCGTGATTGAAGGCGTAGGTCCACGTTATTGTCCATCTATTGAAGATAAAATAATGCGTTTTGCAGACAAAGATAGTCATCAAATCTTTGTTGAGCCAGAAGGTCTAAATAGCATAGAGCTTTATCCAAATGGCATTTCAACCAGTCTTCCGTTTGATGTTCAGTTAAATTTTGTAAGATCTATAGTCGGTTTTGAAAATGCGCACATTATACGTCCAGGTTATGCCATAGAATATGACTACTTTAACCCACAAGATTTAAAACCTACTCTTGAAACTAAATTAATAAATGGCCTTTATTTTGCAGGGCAAATTAATGGCACAACAGGTTATGAAGAAGCCGGGGCGCAAGGTTTGTTAGCCGGTGCAAATGCAGGTCTAAAGGCATTAGAAAAAGATGAGTTTACCACTGGCCGTGATGAGGCTTATTTAGGTGTGATGGTGGATGATTTAGTTACTAACGGCACTCAAGAACCCTATAGAATGTTTACCAGTCGTGCAGAATATCGTTTATTACTTCGAGAAGACAATGCAGACCAACGCCTAACACAGATAGGCTATAACCTAGGGCTGGTTGGCGAGGAACGCTGGCGCGCTTTCAATGAGAAGTGTGAATCCATTGAGCAACGTAAGAAGCTAATGAGAGAAACTAAGGTTACACTTCATAATAACTTAGGTAAAAAGCTAGAGTCCCTATTAGATAAATCTCTAAGTAAAGATACTAACCTTTTAGATATTCTTAAACGTCCAGAGTTAACCTATGAAAAACTACATGATTTAGCTCAACTTCCAGCGGTAGATCCTAATGTTGGTGAACAAATAGAAATTGATGTTAAATATGCAGGTTATATTGATAGACAAAAAGACGATGTAGAACGTCTCAAAAGAAGTGAATCAATAGAAATACCAAATAATTTTAACTACCAAGGTATCCCTGGTCTATCTAACGAAGCAACGGCAAAGCTAGAACAGATACGCCCTAACAACCTAGGCATGGCTAGCAGAATTCAGGGAGTTACGCCTGCATCACTTTCACTACTGTTGATATACCTCAAAAAACACAAGATCAAATCTAAAGTAGATTTGGCAGTATAATCATGAACTTAAACCATACAATAGTTGAACCTAGTGCAACACATGAGCAGTGGCGAAGCCTGATTAGCAAGGGTAGCAAAAATCTTTTGATAGATTTAACACCATTACAACTTGATATCCTTGTAAGTTATATTGAACAGCTTGTTAAGTGGAATAAAGCCTATAACTTAACGGCGATTCGCGATCCATTGGATATGATTAAGCTGCATGTATTAGATAGTTTAGCTATCATCAAACACTTATCTACGTTAAATGGGCAACGTTTTATCGACGTTGGCACAGGTGCTGGACTTCCAGGGTTGATTTTAGCCATTATTTGGCCACAAAAAGTCATTCATTTGCTTGATACAAATGGCAAAAAGACGCGTTTCTTAACCCAGTTTAAGCATCTTCATCAACTTACAAACGTTGAAGTATTAAACCAACGTTGTGAAGCATATATACCCAATAAAACTTATGATGTTGTTTTGTCACGGGCCTTTGCATCAATTACAGATATGTTAAATGGTTGCCGACATCTAGTAGGGGATGATGGACAATTTGTCGCAATGAAAGGCACTTATCCACAACAAGAATTAGATGCTATGCCAGCAAACTATAGCCTGCTAAACTGTGAAATCTTGCAGGTGCCAGGAGTTAAAGCTCAGCGCCACCTGTTAACGATCAAGAAAACAATTAACATAGGTCACCTGTGAGCAGAGTCATTGCCATAACCAATCAAAAAGGCGGAGTAGGAAAAACAACAACCTGCGTTAACCTAGCTGCTTCTCTAGTTGCCACTAAGCGACGCGTGTTAGTTATAGACCTGGATCCCCAAGGAAATACCACTATGGGTAGTGGTATTGAAAAAAACTCTTTAACCTATTCTGTGCTAGATGTATTAACCCAAAAAGTAGACATCAACAAAGTTGTGCACCAAAACACCCCCGCAGGTTATGACTTGCTGCCAGCAAATGGCGATCTAACAGCCGCAGAAGTTGAATTGATTCAAGTGCAACAAAAAGAAGCACGACTGCGCATAGCTCTAAGTAAATTAGAAAAACCCTATGACTTCATCCTCATCGATTGTCCACCATCTTTAAGTATGTTAACAGTTAACGCATTAGCTTGTGCCGATAGTGTTTTAGTGCCAATGCAGTGTGAATATTATGCATTAGAGGGCATAAGTGCGTTACTTAACACGGTAAAGTTAATTAAAAACAGCCTTAATCCAAATTTAGTTATTGAAGGTATATTACGTACCATGTACGACCCACGTAATAGCCTTACTAATGATGTATCTCATCAGCTAATCAATCACTTTGGTGACTTGGTTTATCGCACTGTAATCCCCCGCAATGTGCGACTAGCAGAAGCACCAAGTCATGGTTTGCCAGCTCTAATGTACGATAAGCACTCCCGAGGTGCCGTCGCTTATTTAGCACTAGCTAGTGAATTCATTCGTCAACAAGAAAAAAAATAGAGTTGAATTATGGTTAAAAAACGTGGGCTCAATCGTGGTTTGCAGGCCTTACTTCAAGGTGCAGGAAGCCTTGATGTAGACTTGACACAAACACAAGCTGATAGCAAAGATGGCTTACAAGATATTCCTATAGAGTGGATGCAGCGCGGTGCTTATCAACCAAGACGTGATATGGACCCTGATGCTCTTGAAGAGCTGGCTTCTTCTATACGAGTGCACGGCATAATGCAGCCCATTGTTGTGCGTAGTGTGGGTATTGATCGATATGAAATTATTGCTGGCGAGCGTCGCTGGCGAGCTGCACAGTTAGCGCAGCTTGATAGTGTGCCAGCACTTATTAAGGAAGTGCCTGATGAAGCCGCCATTGCAATGGCACTAATAGAAAATATCCAGCGTGAAGACCTAAATGCAATTGAAGAGGCATTTGCCTTACAAAGGTTACAAAGTGAGTTTGAATTAACCCAACAAGAAGTTGCGCATGCAGTGGGTAAATCACGCAGCGCAATTGCCAATTTATTACGCCTACTGCAGTTAAGTGAGCCCGTGCGATTAATGCTTGAACGTGGAGATTTGGAAATGGGTCACGCACGCTCATTGTTGACCTTAGAAGGCGAGCTACAACTGCAATTAGCTCGTGAAGTTGTGGCTAAAGGCCTATCCGTTCGTCAAACCGAAGAGTTGGTTCGTAAAGCACAACAAACACCACATATTATAGATAAAAAGCAGGTTAATCCTGATACTAAAAGCCTACAAAACCGCTTATCTGAGTCTTTAGGGGCTGAAGTTAGTGTACTCCAATCAGCCAAAGGTAAGGGTAAACTCACCATTGCGTATGATACTTTAGACCAACTAGACGGTATCATTGCTAGGCTTGAACACAGATAATATGGGCTTATAGGGTTAATGCGCTAAAATACGCGCACAACTTTAAAGCGATAATTTCTTGAGGTTTACGCACAAACTCACTATAATCACGCTCGCTGTAATCTTAGTTGCAGCAAGTAACGTAATTTAGACCAACAACTAACGAGTTTTGTAAGCAATATGGCGCTCAATAAAGCCCCCCTTTGGCTACAAAAAACATTAACCTATCAGTGCCTTATAGTGGCGTTGATTGGAGTGGGTTTATCTATAAATAATGGCATTACGGGAATGTCCGTAATTATTGGTGGTGCTATTTACAGCCTGCCTGCATATTGGGCACTTAGACGAGAGTTTGCACGTGGTAATAAACTTAATTCTAACCCCCAAATAGCAGATGCAAAGCTAATTTTGGCGCAAATGTATGGCAATGAAGTGCTCAAAATAACCTTGACGGTAGTCTTGTTTAGTTTGGCCTTTCGTTTAGTTGAACCACTAAACCCATTAGCCTTACTTTTAGCTTTTACAGGCTCCCATGTATTAGTAGCATTGCTACCAGTATTTATAGATAAACAAACTTCTACGAAATAAAAAGTGAGATAAAGCATGGCAAGTGGCATGACGTCCTCTGAGTATATAGCTCACCATCTGACTAACTTAACCTATGGCAAGCATCCTGTGAATGGCTGGAGCTTTGCAGAAAGTGGCCAACAAGTCGCAGAAATGGGCTTTATGTCTATTAATGTTGACTCCATGGTTTGGTCTGTTGGTCTTGGTGCATTTTTCATCTGGTTATTTAGCCGCGTGGGCAGAACAGCCACGACCGGCGTACCTTCAGGTGTTCAAAACTTTATTGAAATGATCATTGAGTTTGTCGATGAGAATGTAAAGAGCATGTTCCACCACAAAAGTGCTGTTATAGCGCCAATGGCTTTGACGATATTTGTCTGGGTATTTTTGATGAACTTAATGGATTTGGTCCCTGTGGACTGGATTCCTCATCTTGCTGGCATGATGGGCATTCATTTTATGAAGATCGTGCCATCTACAGACCTTAACGTAACAATGGGAATTTCATTCTCAGTGTTCTTTCTTATTGTTTTCTACTCAATTAAAGCAAAAGGTATCGGCGGCTTTATGGCCGAGCTAAGCTTGCAGCCGCTAGGCAAGTGGGCTCTACCTTTCAACCTACTATTAGAGTTGGTTGGTTTAATTGCAAAACCTATTTCATTAGCACTGCGTTTGTTCGGTAACATGTACGCAGGCGAAATGATCTTTATTCTGATTGCACTACTACCCTTCTGGGCCCAGTGGGTGTTATCGGTGCCGTGGGCTTTGTTCCACATCCTAATCATCACATTGCAGGCATTCATCTTTATGGTGCTGACCATTGTGTATTTGGCGATGGCTCACGACCATCATTAATCATTACCTTTTTACTTTTAACTACTAATCTCACTTAAACTGGAGAAACACAATGGAATTGGAAATTGCACAGATTGCTGCTAGCGCATCACTGTATTTTGCTGGCGCATTCATCTTGGGTATGTCTGCTCTTGCGGCTGCTGTTGGTATTGGCGTATTGGGCGGAAAGTTCTTGGAAGGCGCTGCGCGTCAGCCAGAATTGATCCCACTACTTCGTACACAGTTCTTCATCATTATGGGTCTAACTGACGCCGTGCCTATGATCGGCGTGGGTATCAGTCTTTACATCATGTTTGCGGTTGCCTAAAGGTCATCTTTAACCAACCCATTCAGATGGAGGTCTTGCCATGAATATGAACATGACAATTTTGGGCCAGATTATTTCTTTTGCCATCTTCGTGTACTTGTGCATGAAGTTTGTTTGGCCACCGCTTACAGCGGCCTTGGCCGAGCGTCAAAAGATGATCGCAGAAGGTTTAGATGCAGCCGATAAGGCCGCACGTGAACTTGCTGATGCCCAGCAGTCTGTAGAAACAGCACTGCAACAAAGCAAAGCGCAAGCAGCTACTATTATAGAGCAAGCTAATAAACGCGCTAGCCAGATCGTTGATGAAGCCAAAGAGACCGCTCAAGCCGAAGCCACCCGTATTAAAGTGGCAGCGACTGCTGATGTTGAACAGGAAATGAATAGTGCTAAAGAAGCGCTACGTGCTCAAGTTGCAACACTTGTTGTGGCCGGTGCGGAAAAAATCCTGGGTGCATCTATCGATGTAAACAACCATAAAGAGCTTGTCGATAAGTTGGCAGCCGAACTGTAAGAAAAGAGAGGTTAACGATGGCTGAATCCATTACTGTTGCCCGTCCTTACACCAAGGCCGCTTTCGAAACGGCATTGGCCCAGGGCGACTTGGGTAGCTGGTCGGAATTTTTGAACATGGCTGCAGCAGTTGTTGCAGACCCAAGTTTGGCCCAAGTTCTGGATAATCCAGCACTGACGGCAACAAAAAAAGCCCAGCTAGTGACTGACGTTGTAAACGGCAATCACCCTGTATCTCAACAGGCTCAGAACTTTCTGAACCTGTTGGCCGAAAACAAGCGTTTGTCATTGCTACCTGAAGTTTCTAATTTATATGAAACTTTAAAGGCAAATCAAGAGCAGTCGATAGACGTGTCTATCGTAAGTGCCTTTGATTTGGGCAATGAGCAACAAGACAAACTGACTCAAGCATTGAACGCGATGTTGTCACGCGAAATTAACATTACTAGTACTACCGATGCATCTTTGCTTGGTGGTGTGATCGTCTACGCTGGCGACCTAGTTATTGATGGTTCCGTTAAGGGCAAACTAAGCAAATTGGCTGAGGCCATGAATGCCTGAGTGTGAGGAATAAAGCATGCAACAACTGAATCCTTCAGAGATCAGTGAGATCATTAAGAAGCGCATTGAGCAACTTGATGTATCATCTGAAGCCCAGAATGAGGGCACAATTGTTAGTGTAGCTGATGGTATCGTATTGATCCACGGCTTAGCTGACGCAATGTACGGGGAAATGATTGAATTCCCTGGTGGTATTTACGGCATGGCCATGAACTTGGAGCGCGACTCTGTTGGCGCTGTAGTTCTTGGTGATTACGAAGAGTTGGTCGAAGGCCAAACTGCTCGTTGTACTGGTCGTATCCTAGAAGTTCCTGTAGGTCCTGCATTATTAGGACGTGTAGTAGACGCTCTAGGTAACCCTATCGATGGTAAAGGCCCGATCGATTGTGATCTAACCGATGCTGTTGAAAAAGTAGCCCCAGGTGTAATTGAACGTAAATCTGTAGACCAGCCCGTTCAAACAGGACTTAAGGCGATTGACGCCATGGTTCCTGTAGGCCGTGGCCAACGCGAATTAATCATCGGTGACCGTCAGACTGGTAAGTCTGCCATCGCTATCGATGCCATCATCAACCAAAAAGACACTGGCGTTAAATGCGTCTATGTGGCTATTGGTCAAAAACAGTCTACTATTGCTAACGTAGTACGTAAGCTAGAAGAACACGGCGCAATGGCTCATACCATTGTTGTAAACGCAGGCGCAGCTGACTCAGCAGCGTTGCAGTTCTTATCGCCATACGCTGGTTGTACTATGGGTGAATACTTCCGTGACCGTGGTGAAGACGCACTGATCGTATTTGATGACCTGACTAAGCAAGCTTGGGCTTATCGTCAAATCTCTTTGTTACTTCGTCGTCCTCCAGGTCGTGAAGCTTATCCAGGTGATGTATTCTATTTGCACTCTCGCCTACTTGAGCGTGCATCTCGTGTAAACGCAGAATATGTAGAAGCATTTACCAACGGTGAAGTAAAAGGTAAGACCGGTTCTTTAACTGCGTTACCTATTATCGAAACCCAAGGTGGTGACGTATCGGCTTTTGTACCGACTAACGTAATTTCTATTACTGATGGACAGATTTTCTTAGAAACTGACTTGTTCAACGCCGGTGTGCGCCCAGCCATTAACGCTGGTTTGTCTGTATCGCGTGTAGGTGGTGCAGCACAAACTAAGATCATCAAGAAGTTAGGTGGTGGTATTCGTTTGGCATTGGCTCAGTATCGTGAATTGGCAGCATTTTCTCAGTTTGCTTCTGACTTGGATGACGCAACACGCGCCCAGTTAGAGCATGGTCAAAGTGTGACCGAGCTGATGAAACAGCACCAGTATTCACCTATGAGCGTTGCTGATATGGCAATCAGTCTATTTGCAGCTAACGAAGGCTTCCTTAATGACGTAGCCCTTCCTAAGGTTGGCAACTTCGAAGCCGCTCTAATTTCTTATATGAACAGCGAACATAGCGCCGTGATGAACCAGGTGAATGAATCTGGTGACTTTAACGGCGACATCGCTGCTAACTTTAAGTCTGCATTAGAGCAGTTTAAGGCAACTCAAACCTGGTAGTAGCTAGCGGCCTCAAGTTTTCTTGGGGCGGCGCTATGACCTAGTTAGTTACTTAATAGATAGGTAAGCATATGGCAGTCGGAAAAGAAATAAAGACCCAGATTGCAAGTATCAAGGGTACGCAAAAAATCACTAGCGCTATGGAAATGGTAGCGGCGAGTAAAATGCGTAAAGCACAAGATCGTATGAACCAGAGCCGTCCTTACGCAGATAAAATGCGTGAAGTCATCGCTCACCTTGCACGGTCTAACCCTGAATACAAGCATCTGTATCTGCAGCAGCGAGAGCTAAAGCGGGTGGGTTACATTGTAGTTTCTTCCGATCGTGGTCTGTGTGGTGGTTTAAACATCAATGTGTTTAAGAAAACCGTACAGAGCATGGCTGAACATGATAAAAATGGCATTCAGATCGATATCTGTGCTATTGGCTCAAAATCAGCAACCTTCTTTAACAATTATGGCGGCAACGTCGTATCAAGCAAGTCCCAGCTGGGTGAAAAGGCAGAAATTGCTGAACTCATCGGTGCTGTGAAAATCATGCTTGATAGTTATGATGAAGGACGGTTGGACGCTGTGTACGTGGTATACAATAATTTTGTAAATACCATGACCCAACAACCCAACGTAGTACAAGCTTTGCCATTGCAGGCAGACCCGAATGATGACGGCATGAGCCAACATTGGGACTACTTATATGAGCCAGATGCCCGTGAATTACTCACAGGCCTTTTGACCCGTTATGTAGAATCTTTAGTGTATCAAGCTGTGGTAGAGAATAACGCTTGTGAGCAGGCCGCGCGGATGATCGCTATGAAAAGCGCCACCGATAACGCGGGTGATCTGATTGATGACCTTCAGATGATTTACAACAAGGCTCGTCAATCTGCGATTACTCAGGAAATTTCTGAGATCGTGAGTGGCGCAGCAGCCGTTTAACCTGAGCTATAAGCAGTAGTTTTCGATAGAGGATAAAATTATGAGTAGCGGACGTATCGTACAGATTATCGGCGCAGTAATCGACGTGGAATTTCCACGTGATTCTGTGCCAAAAGTATATGACGCACTAACTGTAGACGCTAAGGGTACAACCCTAGAAGTTCAACAACAGTTGGGTGACGGCGTAGTACGCACTATCGCCATGGGCCAGACCGAAGGTCTAAGCCGTGGTCTAGACGTATCTAACACCGGTGGTGCTATTAAAGTGCCAGTTGGAACAGCCACTTTGGGCCGCATCATGGACGTATTGGGTAACCCAATCGACCAGTGTGGACCTATTGGTGAAGAAATTCGTATGCCAATTCACCGTAAGGCACCTTCTTACGCTGAGCAGTCAGCTAGTAATGAATTGCTAGAGACTGGCATCAAAGTTATCGATCTAGTTTGTCCTTTCGCTAAAGGCGGTAAGGTTGGACTATTTGGTGGTGCCGGTGTAGGTAAAACCGTAAACATGATGGAGCTTATTCGTAACATCGCTATCGAGCACAGTGGTTATTCTGTGTTTGCAGGTGTGGGTGAGCGTACTCGTGAAGGTAACGATTTCTACTACGAGATGAAAGAGTCCAATGTATTGGACAAAGTATCTCTAGTATATGGCCAAATGAATGAGCCCCCAGGAAACCGTTTACGTGTTGCACTGACTGGCCTTACTATGGCTGAGCAGTTCCGTGACGAAGGTCGTGACGTATTGTTGTTTGTTGACAACATTTACCGTTACACCTTAGCTGGAACCGAAGTATCTGCATTGCTTGGCCGTATGCCTTCTGCAGTAGGTTACCAGCCAACACTAGCCTCTGAAATGGGTGTGTTGCAGGAGCGTATAACCTCCACTAAGACTGGTTCGATCACTTCTATCCAAGCGGTATACGTGCCTGCGGATGACTTGACTGACCCGTCTCCAGCAACGACTTTCTCTCACTTGGATGCCACTGTGGTATTGTCTCGTCAGATCGCAGAATTGGGCATTTACCCAGCAATCGATCCGCTGGATTCAAGCTCACGTCAGCTAGATCCGCTAGTGATTGGCCAAGAACATTACGACATTGCTCGTGGCGTTCAAGGTATTCTTCAGCGTTACAAAGAGCTTAAAGACATCATTGCGATTTTGGGTATGGACGAACTTTCTGATGAAGACAAGCAAGCGGTAACGCGCGCTCGTAAGATTCAGCGTTTCTTGTCTCAGCCATTTTTCGTTGCTGAAGTATTTACTGGAGCTTCTGGTAAATATGTATCTCTTAAAGACACTATTGCTGCCTTTAAGGGCATTTTGGCTGGTGAATACGACGATCTTCCAGAGCAAGCCTTCTACATGGTTGGCGGCATTGAAGAAGTAGTCGAGAAAGCTAAGAGCATGTAATTGTTTGGGCTTAATATTATTAGCCAAAGCTAATAAATTAAGCCCAGCTTAAGAGGATAATCATATGGCTAATAGTGTAGATTGTGACATCGTTAGTGCTGAAGAATCCGTCTTTTCAGGTAAAGTACAGTTTATTTCACTCACAGGTTCTTTTGGTGAACTGGGTATTTATCCAGGCCACACGCCTTTGTTAAGTGAAGTTAAGCCAGGTCCTGTGAAAATGCTCATGGAATCAGGTGAAGAAGACATATTTTACGTGTCAGGTGGGTTCTTAGAAGTTCAGCCGCACAAGGTTATCTTGTTGGCTGATACAGCACTGCGTGCAGCAGATTTAGATGAAGCTGCTGCAGAAGAAGCCAGTCGCCATGCCGAACAGGCTATGGCAGACAAAACGTCTGAGTTTGAATACTCGCGTGCAACTGGCCAATTGGCCGAAGCTGCGGCTCAACTGCGAACCTTGCGTCAGATTCGTCAGAAACTAGGCAAATAACTAGTTCCCAGTGAAGTATATAAAAAAGCAGCCTCGGCTGCTTTTTTTGTACCTAGAAATTGGCTAATATTACACAACACCAAGTTAAACAATCACTAAGCCATCAAGCACCTAGAAAAATATGCTACTGTAGATTGGTATCATTATAGTTGCATATAAAATGGCGCATTTAGGCTCATACATAGATGAAATTCACCTGAACTTAATAGGTATAAAGCGTCTAATTGATACCCGTGATTTAATACCGCACCACAAGGAACGTTAATGTCGTTAGAAGTGATTATTCTTGCAGCAGGCAAAGGCACAAGAATGTATTCAGATTTGCCTAAAGTTTTACATCCATTGGCAGGTAAGCCAATGCTTGTGCATGCTATTGATGTGGCGCAAACACTTAAGCCTTCTCAAACGTATATTATAGTGGGTCATGAGGCCCAAAAAGTAGCTAGCGTGGTTGAGCCTATGGGTGCTCAATGTGTTACACAAAATCAGCAGTTGGGTACAGGGCACGCTGTGGCTCAAGCGATGCCTATGGTTGATAATTTGGCAGTCGTCTTAGTATTGTATGGCGACGTGCCCCTTGTGCCTGGGGCCTTAATGCAACAGCTCGTAGACAAAGCCATGCACGGTGATTTAGCGGTGCTTACGGTAACACTTGATGATGCTTCAGGTTATGGGCGTATCGTGCGTAATGAAAAAGGACATATCCAAGCGATTGTTGAGCATAAAGATGCTAATGATGAACAGTTGAAAATTAATGAAATTAATACGGGTATATTGGCAGCCAAAGCGAGCTTGTTGAATAACTGGTTACCTCGCATTGGCAGCAATAATGCTCAAGGTGAAATCTATTTAACCGATATTGTGGCTATGGCAGTTGCTGATGGAATAGCTATCACTAACCTGCAGCCAGACTACCCACAACAAACACAAGGTGTAAATGATCGAGTGCAACTGGCAGAGCTTGAACGCTGGTACCAGCAACAACAAGCGATGCAATTACTTCGCGAAGGTGTGCAACTTGCAGACCCAACACGCTTTGACCTACGTGGTGAATTAACTGCAGGCAAAGACACTTATATAGACATTAACACCATTATAGAAGGACAAGTATCTATTGGTGATGGCGTGCATATTGGCCCTAATTGTCACATCAAAGATAGCCACATTGGCGCAGGCTCACAGGTTTTAGCCAACAGCATTATCGATAAGGCTCAAGTGGCCAAAAATTGTACAATCGGCCCTTTTGCCCGCTTACGTCCAGGCACTGTAATGCATGATAATGCAAAAGTGGGCAATTTTGTCGAAACTAAAAAAACCACCCTAGGCAAAGGTTCAAAAGCTAATCATTTTACATACCTAGGCGACACCAGCGTCGGTGAGCAAGTGAATATTGGCGCAGGCACAATCACCTGCAACTACGACGGGGTGAACAAGTTTCAAACCCATATTGGTGATGGTGCTTTTATTGGCTCAAACAGCTCAATTGTTGCACCAGTTACCATTGGTGCTGGAGCAACGATTGGTGCAGGCTCTACCATCACCAAAGACGTAGAAAATAACAACCTAGCGATCGCTCGTGGTAAACAACGAAATTTAGCTACTTGGGCTAAGCCCAAAAAGTGTTAATCAAGGAAGACATCTCATGTGCGGAATAGTCGGTGCCATTGCCTTGCGCAATATCAGTAGCATACTTGTAGAAGGCCTAAAGCGCCTAGAATATAGAGGATATGACTCCTCAGGCGTAGCCATCTTAAGTGACCAAGGCTTGCAGCGCACCCGCAGGGTAGGCAAAGTAGCCAGTTTAGATGCCGCCTTAATGCAATCGCCATTACAAGGTAACGTAGGTATTGCCCACACACGCTGGGCTACACATGGTGTTCCCAATGAAGTGAATGCTCACCCACATTGGTCTCATAGTAGTTTGGCCGTAGTGCATAATGGCATTATAGATAATTTTGAGCTTATTAAAGCAGACCTTATCGCCACAGGCTATGGTTTTGACAGCGATACAGACACAGAGGTTATTGCTCACCTAATTCACCGCAATCGCCAACAAGGGATGTCTCTAACACAAGCTGTACGTGAGGCAGCGGGCCGCTGTGAAGGTGCTTATGCGTTAGGTGTAGTGGATGAAACTCAGCCAGACTTGTTGTTAGCGGCACGAAAAGGCAGCCCGCTAGTGATTGGCTTGGGCAGTGATGAAAATTATATTGCATCAGACCAGCTGGCACTGTTGCAAGTGACTGACCAATTTATGTTTTTAGAAGATGGTGATATTGCTGAAATAAGCCGAACTGCCGTTACGGTTACAGACCATACAGGCGCTGTGGTTGTACGTCCAAGTCACCGTTATGAACACAGTGAAGAAAGTAGTGACAAAGGCAACTATAAACACTATATGCTCAAAGAAATTTACGAGCAGCCAAAGGTTGTGTCCAACCTTATTTCTCAGCAAGTCGTGAGTGGGAAAATACAAAATATTCTAAACGATAGTGCTATTGAGGCTTTGTCTAAGGCTAAAAATGTACAAATCATTGCCTGTGGCACAAGCTATTTAGCAGGTATGGTAGCAAAGTATTGGATTGAGAGTTTGGCAGGCCTTGCTTGTCAAATAGAGGTGGCTAGTGAATATCGCTATCGCCAAGCTGTAGTACCAGAGGATACCTTACTTATCACTTTGTCGCAGTCTGGCGAAACGGCGGATAGTTTGGCAGCTTTACGACACATTGATAAATCCAAACTTGCCGCAAGCTTAGCTATTTGTAATGTGGCATCAAGCAGTCTTGTGCGTGAATCAGATATAGTGTTGCTAACACAAGCAGGCCCAGAAATTAGTGTAGCCTCTACCAAAGCCTTTACCACACAGCTAATTACGTTACTTCACCTCACGTTACTACTAGCAAAGCAACGTTCACATATAGATATCCAGCCCATTATTAATGCTATGCAAACTTTGCCTGGTGTATTACAGCAGTGCTTATTGATGGACACTAAGATTCAAACTGTGGCTCAAAAGTTTGCCGACAAGCATCACACACTATTTCTTGGCAGAGGCAGCATGTACCCAATTGCGTCAGAAGGGGCTCTAAAGCTTAAAGAGATTTCTTACATACATGCTGAGGCATACCCAGCTGGAGAGCTTAAGCATGGCCCACTGGCATTAGTAGACGCCTTTATGCCTGTGGTTGTGGTGGCACCAAAGGATGACATGCTGGATAAGCTTAAAGCCAACATGCAAGAAGTGCGTGCTCGAGGTGGCGAGCTATTTGTGTTTGCCGATGCCCATGCGAAAATGGCAGAAGATCACGCAACTCACATTATTGTAGTACCCGAAGTACATGAAGTATTAGCGCCCATCGTATACGCTATTCCCATGCAATTGTTGTCCTACCACGTAGCGATTATTAAAGGCACAGATGTGGATCAACCTCGTAACTTAGCAAAGTCTGTCACTGTGGAGTAACAACACAGTTCACCTGGTCGCTATGCTAGCTTGCTGCAGTATTGGCAAGTGCGGCCCATAAAAGGATGACATCATCATGGAAAAAAGCAGCCAATTAGACTTCTTCTTATTGCCATCAACTCTGATTAGGCTTTTTTTTTGGATATCCAGCATATTTGTCGTGCTATTCGTCTTTGTCAGTTGGGTGACCAATGAACAACGCACAAAATTCTATAAAGAATCCAATGACGCATTTTTTCATGTGAATGAACAGCTTGTTATCAATGACGCCGCATTAGCAGGGTTTGGTAGCTTGCTTACAAGCATTGGCACCAATAATATTCAGAAAACACGTAATTTCACCAAACGTATGCGTACTGCGTACCCACACATCTATATGTTTGAAGGGCTCACTAGTGTTGACCCAGAAAATAAAGCGCAACACCAAGAAAAAATGCAGAAGCTGGGTTACCCAGACTATGAAATCACTCGTTACGTGTCTAAGAAAAACCCTTTAGGTAAGACCATTGACATGGTTAATGGGGTCCCCATGTACTTCCCTATTTTTTATATCGATCCTTATTTAGATTCAGTTAAAGGCCTCATGGGCTTTGATATGATGTCCACACGTAATATGCGAGTCACTTTGTTAGAATCAATAGAGTCTGGCAAACCAGTGGCGTCGGCACCATGGAGCTTAAAAGAAGGCGGACGTGGTTATACATTGATTAAAGCGCTGGGCATGGATGATAGTGCTCAGGGGGTAATGGCAGAACATGGGAAAGGTGGGTTGGCTGTATTAATAGTCATCAAAATAGACACAATGCTGGCCCCTTTGAGAAACATCGTACCTGAAGCTAACATTCAACTACTTTATGGTGAGGGTCGCAAACTAGCTACACAAGAAATATTTCCCCAGGCACTCTCTACCCCCATTATTGAAATAGACACCTTAGTAGAAGAGTACAAATTAGAAGATTTAGGGCAGCCGTTTATTCTATCTATAAAGCAATCATCAGGATTGTTTGCTCCGCATATTCAAGCCATGGCAATGCTGTTTTTGCTTATGTGTTTTATATATGGCGCTTATTATCGTAGTTTGATTGCCAAGTATAGGCTGCAGCTACAGCGAGATAGCGTGGTATTAAAAATTAACCAACAACATGATTCATTGGAAATCATGATTGCAAGTCGAACTAAGGCGCTACAGCGAAAAAGTGATGAAAATATTAGTTTAGTACAGCAGCTAATACGCGTTCAAGAAGATCAAATTCATCACATTGCAAGAGAATTACATGATGGTTTTGGCCAGACCCTTACCGCCATTAAGATCAATGCCCACATCTTAGAAAACACCAAAAAAATAAAAGATGTGTATTCTTATGCTCAAGATATAACTGCGCAAGCCAATACATTGTATGACACCATGCATGATATGATTCAACGCTTAAGGCCTGAAGCACTTGATATGTTTGGTTTAAAGGCTTCTATAGAGCAGTGCATTAGTGCCTTTCATTTAGATGAGCAAGGCATTGAGCTAGAGCTCTATATTGATGACAAGGTAAATACCGTTGAAGAAATAATTAGTATTGCAAGCTACCGAATAGTGCAAGAGCTGGTTAATAATGCGCTCAAATACGCTAAGCTAGCGAAGCTGAAGGTGTCTTTATTTATTGACAGTAATGATATTGTTATTTGTGTAGAAGACGATGGTATTGGCTTTGATCCACTTAAAAATAAAGTAGGCTTTGGCTTGTCTGGAGTGGATGAGCGAGCACGGTCTTTAGGTGGTATGGTTGATATTAATACCCAAATTGATGAGGGTGTGAAGGTGCTTGTGCGTATCCCTATACCTCAAACTCAAATATAGGCTCCAGCACAAGCGATGCAGTTTGGCTAAGCCACCCAAGTATATGGAGAAATTGTTTTGGATTTAGGTGTTAGATTAAAAACCATTCGCAAGCGCCTAGGCCTTTCTCAAAGGGAGCTGGCCAAACGAGCAGGCGTGACCAATAGCACCATTTCTATGATTGAAAAAAACACAGTCAGCCCCTCTTTTAGTTCTTTACTTAAAGTGCTTAAAGGCTTTCCTATGGGCGTAGAAGAGTTTTTCACTACAGACCTTGTGAAGAGCGACCAAGTGGTTTTTAAGGCTGCTGAGCAAGCTGATATGAGCGCTCAAGGTGTTGCTATAAAGCTAATAGGTCATAGCATAGTGCAGCGTAATATATCTATGCTCAGTGAAACCTACCCACCTGGAGCAGACACAGGTGAAGACATGATTAAATATGATGGCGAGGAAGCAGGCATAGTGGTGCAAGGCGAAATTGAGCTGACAGTGGATCAGAAAATTTATCAGTTAGTTACAGGAGATGGGTATTTTTTCCAAACCCACCTACCACATCGCTTTCGTAACTTAGGCGACGTTACTGCTAAAGTTGTCAGTGCCAACACTGGCAGTCAAACACATTAAGAGGCCATTCAAATCAGCCTTTTAGCTAAACAGCTACAGCATATCTCGTAAACGATACCAAGCCATAGCTAATACAAGTGCAGGCGTTTTAAATAATGTGCCCCCAGGGAAAGGTAAGTGGTTAATCTGATTAAATAGATCAAACCTCTCAGTTTGTCCTGCCACAGCTTCTGCTAATAGTTTGCCAGCCAAACCTGTAGCAGCAATACCATGGCCAGAAAACCCTTGCGCAAAATACACATCTTGGCCCAATTGTCCAAAGTGCGGCCCACGATTCATAGTAATAGCCACATTACCGCCCCAAGCATAGTCCATCTTTACGTCAGCTAATTGCGGAAAGACATTAAGCATACGCTGGCGCATAGCTTGGGTAAGATTGGGTGGTGCTAAAGTGGAGTAACTCACTCGACCACCAAAGAGCATGCGATAGTCTGCTGACATACGAAAATAATCTAGCACAAAATTGATGTCAGCAACCGCCATATTATTACTAATTAAAGCTTTAGCCCTTTCTTTACCAAGGGGCTGGGTCGCACCAATATAAGTGCCTACAGGCATAATCTTATTACTAATTTCAGGTACTAGTTTACCTAAGTAAGCATTGCCACAAAACAGTACTTGGTTAGCTTTAACGTTGCCATGTTCAGTATGACAAATATTAGCCTTAGATTTTCTAGTCACTTTGGTCACTGCAGAACCTGTGTATATGGTTACACCAGCCTCCAAAGCTGCCTTAGCCAAACCTAAGGTGTAATTGAGAGGATGGATGTGACCAGAATTAGTATCATAAAGCCCCCCAATATAACGCTCACTAGCCATGTTGGATTGTACTTTCTGTTTGTCCCAGAGGCTTAAGCTGCCATAAGCATAGTCCTGTTCCAAAGAGCCTTGCCATTGTTCTAGTTCATGCATTTGCCTTGGTTTTATTGCCGCGTGCAGGTGGCCTTGTTGTAGATCACACTGAATTTGATGCTGCTCTGCCCTTTGTCGCAATATATCAATCGCTTCTACAGACATGTCCCACATGGCTTTGGCAGCTATCTTTCCAGCAGACTTCTCGATGACGGACATGTCACAACCAAAACCAAAAAGCATTTGGCCTCCACTTCTTCCTGAGGCACCCCAACCCACCACATTGGCTTCAATAACAGTGACTTTGTAGCCTCGTTCTGCCAAGTTTAGGGCCGCACTCAGGCCAGTGATGCCAGCCCCTACAACACACACATCAGCACAGTGACTGCCTTCTAGTATAGGGCACTCAATCTGTCGATTAGCACTTGCTGCATAGTATGAGTGAGTATGTGTTTGTTTCATAGAAAACCTGCCCTTTAAAGAGTGCGTTGGTACCAGTCTATTTCTAAGCGACTTACGTGGCGGTTAAATTCATTATATTCTTGTTGCTGCACTTGGATATAGACGTGCAAAAATTCTGCGCCAAAGGCATCTTTAGCAAACTTGCTATTGCTCAACATTGCATAAGCATCCACCCAGTTCAAAGGTAAGCTAGGGGCTACTTTTTCTGCCCCATTGCCGGTAGTTTGAGGGCCCAATATAAGCAAGTTATTAATCCCGTGAAGGGCGCCAGAAAGTAATGCAGACATGGCTAAATAAGGGTTAGCATCAGCGCCAGAAACTCGGTGTTCAATCCGTGTGGCAGTGCTGCAGCCGTTAGGGATGCGTAAAGCTACTGTGCGGTTATCGACTCCCCATGTTGGCGCCATAGCGACAAAGAAGTCAGGTTGAAAACGGCGATACGAATTCACCTTAGGGCACAACAAAGCCATTGTTTCAGCCATAGTTGCTTGTAGTCCAGCTAGGGCTCTACTTAACAAAGTGTTCGGTTGATTCTGCTCATTACAAGCAAAAACATTGACACCATTGGCATCTAGTAAGCTCATGTGGATATGCATGCCACTTCCGGCTTGGTCGGCATAGGGCTTGGCCATAAAAGTGGCCCCAAAACCATGCTTTTGACTGACGCTTTTGATAATGCGCTTTAGCAGAATTGCTTGGTCACAAGCCAGTACAGGGTCCGCAATATGCTGTAAGTTTATTTCAAACTGACCAGGAGCATATTCAGCTACGGCTGTGGATGCTGGAATCTTTTGTGCATGAGCGGCCGACATAATGTCATCCAAAAGCGCACTATAGTCATCTAAGTTATCCACAGCATAAACTTGGGTGTCAGCCTCTCGAAGGCCAGTTATTGGAGCAATGGGTGGCTGTAATAGTCCAGACTCAAGCCGGTTAACATCGGTGAGGTAAAACTCCAATTCAACTGCCACCATAGGCGTGAGACCTTGGTTTTGAAACTGATCGCAAATTTGATCTAAAACGTGACGTGGGTTAGCAAAATAGGCCTCCCCCGGTCTTTGCTCCATAGTTAACAAACATTGGGCCATGGGTTTGTTTTGCCATGGCACCATAGCTAAAGAATGAGGAACTACTCTGCAGGGCTGATCACAATCGCCAGTATCAAAGCCAATACCCGTGCTTTCTACGGTATTACCATTAATATCAAGGGCAAATACTGAGCCTGGTAAATAAATACCTTGCTCGTACACTTTGAGTAACTCGTGTGCTGGTATGCGCTTGCCTCGTAAAACACCATGTTGATCGGGCAGTAATAAATCTACACCCACAAGGTCTGGGTGAGCAGCAAGAAAGGCTTCGGCTTCAATGCTTGCGGCGATATTATGAGGCATAAGTTCAAGTCTCTTTATTGAGTTTATCCAAGATGGTAGCAGAAAGGTGGGGATAGACAAGCTTCCAACGCCACATGTTTGGAATAATGTGATTATTTTTTTATTAAAAAACACAAATATAGTTAATATACTTAAAAATAGTAAAAATTTTTATTTAAAAAACAATAACTTAATAAAAATAACAAGAGACACTATTGTAATTAACTAGGTGTTCATAATAATAGACGGGACGCTTGATGATTAAAACATCTTTATGCTATTGTCAGGTCAGCAAACAAATGGTTATTTAACCTCCAAAATTTACCTCTATGGTTATATATAATAATGTCTAAGCCACTAATTGGCCTTGTGTGTGAAGTGAATCAGGATGGCCTACATCCCTACCATCGGGTGAGTGAAAAATATGCTCGCGCTGTGGTAGATGCAATGGGTGCTGTGCCTGTATTGATTCCAGCCCTAACCAATAAGGATAACCAGCTGGACATGGATATAGATGCTCTTTTGAGCCACCTTGATGGTGTTCTCTTACCTGGGGGCTACAGTAATGTAGAGCCGCATCATTATGGGCAACCAAGTCGCACAGGCACTTTTCACGATAAGGCTAGAGATGCTCTAACATTGGCGTTAATCCCAAAAGCAATAACATGTGGCGTGCCCTTACTTGCCATCTGTAGAGGCTTTCAAGAAATGAACGTCGCCTATGGTGGAAGCTTACACCAGCATGTGCAAGAGGTAGAGGGTTATCATGACCATCGTGAAAATAAAGCCGATGCCATAGAAGTCCAATATGGTCATAGTCATGGGATAACCCTAACAAATAAGGGGTTGCTGCAACAGTTATATGGCAAATCAGAAGCTAGAGTCAATTCACTTCATGGCCAAGGCATTCTTAAGTTAGGCGATGGCCTTAGGGTTGAGGCGATTTCTGATGATGGTTTAGTTGAGGCTCTTACAGACCCTAATGGAAAAAGTTTTAATTTGGCGGTGCAATGGCATCCAGAATATCAAGTCACTAAAGATGACTTCTATCAATCTATTTTTTCTGCCTTTGCTGTAGCTTGTAACAGCCATATGCAAACTAAAGCAGTGGGTAATCTATGACTAATTTTAATGGCCTTAAAGCTTGGCTAAAAGAGCACAAAATAACAGAAGTAGAATGTGTGGTCAGCGACCTTACCGGCATAGCCCGTGGCAAAATCATGCCTGCTTCTAAGTTTTGTGATGACGCTGGAATTCGTTTGCCAGAAGGGGTATTAGTGTCCACGGTAACAGGGGACTATTTAGATGACTACAGTATGATTGACCCTGCCGAAATTGACGTTTATCTAAAGCCAGACCTTAATGCTGCGCACTTATTGCCGTGGGCAAGTGAACCTACTGCGCAAATCATCCACGATTGTTATGATATAAATGGGGAGCTTGTTGATTTGGCGCCGCGCACCATATTGCGAAAAGTGCTTAAACTATATTCAGACATGGGGCTCACTCCTATTGTCGCTCCAGAAGCTGAGTTTTATCTGACTCAAAGAAGCCTGAATCCAGACTCTCCTTTGCAGCCACCTGTGGGCAGAACAGGCCGCGCAGAAACAGGACGTCAGTCCTACTCAATCGATGCTGTTAATGAATTTGACCCTCTTTTTGAAGACGTGTACGACTATTGTGAAGCTCAAAATCTTGATGTTGAAACCTTGATTCATGAAGAAGGGTTAGGCCAAATGGAGATTAACTTTCGTCACGGTGAAGCGCTATCTTTAGCTGACCAAGTATTCTTATTTAAAAGGACCTTACGAGAAGCAGCTTTGAAGCATGATTTATCTGCCACCTTTATGGCCAAGCCGCTGCAAAACCAAGCGGGTAGCTCTATGCATATTCATCAAAGTGTTTTAAACGCAAAAGGGGACAATATTTTTGTCGGTGAAGATGGCGGGGTTAGTGAAGCACTCAAACACTATATTGGAGGCCTACAAAAATACACCAAAGCTGCCACTGCTTTGTTTGCGCCAAATGTGAATTCATACCGTCGCTTCTTAAAAGACGAATCAGCCCCTGTTAATATGCACTGGGGTTTTGATAACCGCACTGTAGGCTTGCGGGTACCAGAAAAAACAGGGCCCAACCTACGCGTAGAAAATAGAGTAGGAGGGGCTGATGCAAACCCTTATCTAGCTATGGCAGCCACACTAGCATGTGGTTACTTAGGCATGAAAGAAAAATTAGAACCAAGCGCACCTGTAGAGGGCAGCGCCTATGATAAAGGCACACGGGAATTGCCACGCAGTCTAACCGAAGCCTTGATTCAGCTTGATCGCTGTGAACCTTTGCGGGAAATATTTGGCGACCGATTCGTCAAAGCTTATTTGACCGTGAAAGAAAAAGAAAATGATAATTTTATGCAGGTCATTAGTTCTTGGGAACGTGAATACCTGCTATTAAGTGTGTAATAGGAAACTAATAAAATGAACGCAAAACAACATGACACTAAAGCCCTACAAGAATTAGACAAGCAGCATTATATGCATCCGTTTACTGATTCCAAAGCTATGCATGAAAAAGGTACGCGCATTATTACTGGCGCTGATGGTTGTTATATATACGACTCTGATGGCGGTAAAGTGCTGGATGGTATGGCGGGTCTTTGGTGTGTAAATGTGGGCTATGGACGTCATGAATTAGCCGACGTAGCCGCCCAGCAAATGCGAGAGCTACCCTATTACAATTGTTTTTTTGGAACTGCGCACCCCCCCGTTATTAAGTTAGCCGCACAGCTAAAAGAGCTAGCACCTGACCATATCAGTCACGTGTTTTTCACAGGCTCTGGATCTGAATCTAACGATACTAACGTACGTATGGTACGTCATTATTGGCAAGCTAAGGGCCAACCCAGTAAACGTATCATTATCTCCCGTGACAATGCCTACCATGGAAGCACTATGGCATCTATGAGCTTAGGGGGCATGAAAGGAATGCATTCCCAAGGTGGTGTTATCGACGGCATAGAGCACATCATGCAGCCACATTGGTACCACGAAGCTTTACCTGGTGAAACTGAAGCCGACTTTGGCCTACGTGCAGCCCAAGCGTTAGAAACCAGAATCATTGAATGTGGTGCACAAAATGTGGCCGCTTTTATTGGTGAGCCGGTACAAGGTGCTGGAGCTGTTATTGTGCCGCCATCAACCTACTGGCCAGAAATTCAGCGTCTATGTAAAAAATACGATATATTATTGATTGCTGATGAAGTGATTACCGGGTTTGGCCGCACAGGAAACTGGTTTGCTTCTGAAACACTGGGTATTGAGGCAGACCTTATGACCATCGCTAAAGGGCTATCTTCAGGCTATATGCCTATTGGCGGTGTGCTGATAAGCGAGCGTGTAGCTAAGGTCGTCATTGAGGGAGGAGAGTTTGCTCATGGATATACTTATTCTGGACATCCAGTGGCAGCCGCAGTAGCTTCTGCTAATGTGAAAATTATTGAGAATGAAGGTTTGGTGGAGCAGGTACGAAATGTTACTGGACCCTACTTGCAAAAACGTTTAGCTGAGTTGCTCGACCATCCCTTAGTAGGACAAATACGAGGGATTGGTTTGATGGGCGCCATAGAGCTGGTAAAAGATAAAGAAAGCCATACCAACTATCCTAGTGAAGTAGGTATTGGTAGTATTTGTCGAGATTACGCGTTATCTAATGGCTTGGTTATGCGTGCTGTTGGACAGAGTATGATCATGTGCCCACCACTGATTATCAGTAAGCTAGAAATTGATGAATTGATTGAGATTACTAAAAAGTCTCTTGATCAGACTTTACTCCAAGTAGAGGGGTAGGGATTAAATAAAAGTGGGCCCAGTGCAAGCTAGGCTCATTTGTGTGCCAGCGAAGTAAGCAAATCGCAAATAATAGAAAGTAAGTAGCGACTAAACTAAAACAATAATTGGAGTCTTTATCATGCTAACTAAAAAACTAACCACCTCACTCACGTCTTTGGCGTTGGCGACAAGCCTTTTCTCAGGCTCTGTCTATGCTGAAGAAGTGCTTAACCTCTATAACTGGTCAGACTACATTGCCGAAGACACCATAGCGAACTTTGAAGCCGAAACAGGCATTAAAGTGACTTATGATGTGTTTGATAGTAATGACGTACTTGAGGCTAAGTTGCTATCAGGCAACTCAGGTTATGATCTAGTAGTGCCTAGCTCATCTTTTTTAGGCCGCCAGATTAAGGCGGGCGTCTTTCAACCCTTAGATAAGTCTAAGCTTTCCAATTACTCTAACCTAGATGCAGCTTTAATGGGGCGTTTGTCCAGTGTAGATCCAGATAATGCTCATTCCATTCCATACCTTTGGGGTACCACAGGCATAGGTTATAACCCAGCAATGGTTGCTGCAGTTTTAGGTGATGATGCACCATTAGACTCATGGGATATGCTATTTAAAGAAGAAAATATTTCCAAGCTCGCCTCATGCGGTGTCAGCATACTAGATTCGGCAGACGAAATTTTACCAGTAGTACTTAATTATTTAGGCTTAGACCCTAACAGCCTTAATCATGCAGATTATAAAGGCCCGGTAGCTGACCTAATGAAGGCTGTAAGACCTAATGTGACTAAGTTTCACTCTTCTAACTATATTAATGAGTTAGCAAACGCAGACATTTGCTTTGCTGTGGGTTGGTCTGGTGACATTTTGATGGCCGGAGACCGTGCTGCCGAAGCAGACAACGGTGTGGTGGTTGAATATGTGATTCCTAAAGAAGGAGCGCCTATGTGGTTTGATATGTTGGCGATACCAGCCGATTCTGCAAACGTAGAAAATGCTCATAAGTTCTTAAATTATATATTACGTCCAGAAGTGATTGCAGAAATTACCGACTATGTTTGGTATGCCAACGCAAACGCCTCAGCATCCTCAATAATTGATGAAGACATTTTAGCTCATCCTGGTATTTATCCATCAGATGAAGCTAAGGCTAATTTGTTTACTTTTGATGTGATGCCACCCAAGGTTACACGGACCATGAACCGAGTTTGGACTGATATTCGTAGCTCAAACTAAGGACGTTGCCATGACCCAAGACAGTCAGCCGATGTTGGAGATTCGCCAAGTAAGTAAAAATTTTGGTGGCCTTAGCGCTGTTAAAGAGGTGAATTTAAGCATTAATAAGGGCGAGATTTTCGCCTTGCTGGGTGGCTCTGGTTGTGGCAAAACTACACTTTTGCGCATGCTTGCGGGGTTTGAAATCCCGTCTGCAGGCGCCATATTCATAGATGGTGAAGACATCTCTCAAATACCGCCCCATAAGCGGCCGGTTAATATGATGTTTCAGTCTTACGCCCTCTTCCCTCATATGAGCGTGGCACAAAACGTTGCCTTTGGCTTAAAACAAGAAAAAAATAAACTCTCTAAGCCTGAAATAGCTAAAAAAGTATTAGAGCTACTGACTTTGGTGCGTATGCAGGACTTTGCACAACGCAAACCTGATCAACTATCTGGTGGTCAAAGGCAACGCGTTGCCTTGGCTCGAAGCTTAGCCAAAAAACCTAAAGTGCTCTTACTTGATGAGCCTATGGGTGCGCTGGATAAAAAACTGCGTAGCCAAATGCAATTAGAAGTCGTGGATATTATTGAATCCGTAGGTGTAACTTGCGTGATGGTAACCCACGATCAAGAAGAAGCCATGACCATGGCCAACCGTATAAGTGTGATGCATGATGGCGAAATTATGCAGGTGGGTACTCCTAGTGAAATTTATGAGTTCCCCAATAGTAGACACACAGCTGAGTTTATTGGATCAGTGAATATATTTGATGCCACAGTGACGCAGTTGGAGGCAGATTATACCCGCTTAAGCTGTGCAGATTTGCACGTGCCGATACAAGTGGAGGCAGGAGTTAACGCCCCTTTGGGTTCCTCGTTGGGAATTGCAGTAAGGCCTGAAAAAATAACGATGAGCCAAGAAAAGCCTGAGCTAACAGATAATTGGCTTACCGGCATGGTAGAAGATATAGCGTACCTTGGTGGACACTCAGTTTATTATGTAAAGCTAGCAAGTGGTAAGAGGGTGATGACCATAGGCACCAATAATGATCGCCATGAGCAAAAAGTAACTTGGGAAGACACAGTGTATTTATATTGGTCTATCACCAGTGCTGTGGTGCTATACCGATGAGTTGGGGGCGAAAAAGTGTGATCAGTGTGCCTTATTTATGGCTAACATTGTTCTTTTTAGCGCCCTTTGTCATTGTATTTAAAATTAGTTTTTCGGAGATGGATTATGCCATTCCTCCCTATACCGATTTATTCACTTGGGCTGATGAACAATTAACACTTACGCTCAACTTAGGCAACTATGCCTACCTGTTCACAGACGATCTATATATCCGTGCCTACTTAAGCTCTATTCGTATCGCTGCGATTGCTACGATCATCTGTTTGTTTGTGGCTTATCCCATCGCTTATGTCATCGCGCGTGCACCATCTGCTACACGTAATGCATTACTCATGTTGGTTATTTTGCCCTCTTGGACCTCCTTTTTGATCAGGATTTACGCCTGGGTAGGTATCTTGAAAAACAATGGACTGATTAATAATTTTTTAATGTGGCTTGGAATAATAGACCAGCCTATTGCCATGTTAAATACTGAATTTGCAGTGTATGTAGGTATTGTTTATGCCTACTTACCCTTTATGGTTTTGCCACTTTATACTAACCTAATGAAGCTGGATAACTCCCTTTTGGAAGCTGCTTCAGACCTAGGCGCACCTCCTTGGAAAGTATTTTTGACCGTCACACTGCCTTTATCAAAGGCAGGTATGATTGCGGGGTCTATGTTAGTTTTCATCCCCTCAGTTGGCGAATTTATTATTCCGGATATGCTTGGCGGTGCTGAAACCTTAATGATTGGTAAGGTGCTATGGCAAGAATTCTTTAATAATAGAGATTGGCCTGTGGCCTCAGCTGTAGCTATTGTGATGCTGCTCTTACTGCTTTTACCCATCACTTTATTTCACCGCTATCAAGCTCGTGAATTAGAGAATTAAGGAGACGATTTATGGGTAAAAAAGTTTCAAGTTTGGGCAAGACCTATTTAACCTTAGGGTTTATATTTCTTTATTTACCCATCCTCATCCTTATTATTTTTTCATTTAATGAATCTAAGCTGGTGACTGTGTGGGGTGGGTTTTCCACCAAATGGTATGGCGAGTTACTAAATGATAAGCAGATGCTGGGCGCAGCATGGATGAGCTTTAAAATTGCCTTTCTTGCAGCATCTTCAGCGGTAGTCTTGGGCACTATGGCTTCTATTGTAATGGTGCGAATGGGTAAGTTTAAGGGCAAGGCAGCCTTTGCTAGCATGATTACAGCGCCTTTGGTCATGCCAGAAGTCATTACGGGCTTGTCTCTATTACTGTTGTTTGTTGCTATGGCGCAAACCATCGGCTGGCCAGCAGGCCGCGGTATGTTGACCATTTTAATTGCTCATGTCACTTTTTGTACGGCGTTCGTAGCTGTGGTGGTTAGCTCGCGTCTGCGAGAGATGGATGTTTCCCTTGAGGAAGCCGCAAGAGACTTAGGCGCCCCTCCTTGGAAGGTGTTTTTCTTAGTCACTTTACCCATTATAGCGCCAGCCTTGGTTTCTGGTTGGTTGTTAGCCTTTACCTTATCTTTGGATGACCTAGTCATCGCAAGCTTTGTGTCAGGCCCAGGCTCTACCACCTTGCCGATGGTGGTATACTCTAGCGTGCGCTTAGGTTTAAGTCCCAAGATCAATGCTTTGGCAACGATCATTGTATTGCTGGCAACAACAGGTGTGCTGACTGCGTGGTGGTTAGCCAGACGAGTAGAAACGCAATCGGTTAATCTGCCCACGGGCGACTCGTAAGGCCACTAAATCTAAACCACCACTAGGTTATCTGAGATATTGTTACAACATGAAACTAACCCCCAAATTTTTATCTGTTAAAGCGGTGCCCACATTGTTTTGGAGCTCGCCAAAAGCTTTAACGATTAAACCCCCTTTAGTTTCTGTTTTATTTCTTATCGTAGGGCTCACTCTTTTTGGATTAGGCGAAGCCTTATTGGTAGCTGCTGGTGTAGGCGTGAGCCCTTGGACGGTGCTCGCTCAGGGCATTACCCAGATCACAGGGTGGAGTTTGGGGTTGGCGACCTTTGTGACCAGTTTTGTGGTGTTGTTTTGCTGGATCCCCCTTAGGCAAATGCCAGGCATAGGCACCATTCTTAATGCTGTGATTATCTCTTTAGTGCTAGAATTTTTGCTGCCATTTTTGCCAATCTTTGACCATGTCATGCTAAAGCTAGGGGAAGCTGTGCTTGGCGTAGTGGTTACAGGCTTTGGTGGAGGCTTGTATCTCATTGCAAACTTAGGCCCGGGGCCAAGAGACGGACTAATGACTGGGCTGCAAAGGGTGACAGACTTGCCCATAGCTTGGGTTAGAAGTGGCTTAGAAGTGGCTGTGATTGCTGCTGGATGGGCTTTGGGAGGCACTGTTGGCCTTGGCACAGTGCTTTTTGCATTGGGTATTGGCCCATCGGTTGCAGCCAGCATGTACGCATTAAATAGTGTGTTTGGGCAAAGCAAAGCTTCAGCCTAGCCATGATGTTTCATCTAGGTCTTATTAACGACTAAGTAAGCTGTGGTCGGCACTAGTGTAATAAGTCCAGCCAGTAACCAAAACGCAGTGGATAAGCTTGTTAAATCAGCTGCAAAGCCCACCATTGCAGGGCCTACTAGCACACCAGCATAGCCTGTAGTAGTAACAGCGGCGATGGCCAAACTGGCAGGCATAACAGTTTGCCTTCCAGCTGCGCTAAAGAGAATAGGTACTATGTTGGCCGCACCCAAGCCAATCAGTGCAAATCCCATTAGAGCAAAAAATTCTAATGTGGCAAGCAGAACTGTAGCAATACCAAAAATAGTGATCATGCCACTAGTAATAAGCACCCAAAACTCGCCCCATAACCCTACAACTTTGCTGCCAGTTAAACGGCCAATCACCATGGCCACTGAAAATAAAATATACCCCACGCCTGCATTTTTAGGCGCTGTTAATTGTTGGTCAATGATTAAGATAGCTCCCCAATCTAGCACTGCTCCCTCTACTAAAAACGCAATAGCAGCCAATAGCCCCAATAATAAAACTATGCCATGAGGCAGTGCTAGAGCGGGGGGCTCGTGCGCCCTAGAATCTAACAGGCCCCTGCTCGCTACCACCATGGCCACTAGGGCCACGCAAGCGCCTACCAGCGCTGAGGTAATAATTGAAATATTTAGAGATATAGATAAGGTCATTAGCCCTGCGCCACACAATGCACCAATGCTAAATTGAGCATGAAAGCTGGACATTAACGAGCGCTTTTCCAAGGACTCTACTTCTACACCATGAACATTCATGGCCACATCTATAGTGCCAAGTGACGCACCAAAAAGAAATAACATGCTACCCAACATAAACGAAGTTTGAGCAACAACTATTGCTGGCAAAAAAACGACAAGCCCGAAGCCACCCAAAAGTACCATCGACCTAGCACCATACCTTGCACAAACCACTCCAACTGCAGGCATTGTTATGATGGAGCCTAGCCCAAAGCAAAGTAAAAGCAAACCAAACTGCCGCTCATCGGCACCCGCATTCAGTTTGATAAAGGGAAAAAATGGCGCACAACACGCCATTACAAACCCAGCAGTAAAAAATGAGAGCCGGGTGGCAAGGCGAGCTCTTTTTGTGGCTAAATATTGAGCCATTTACAGTCCTAATATGCTTAGTGTTAGCGGATTATAAGTTCTGGCCCCATAAAATAGTTTGGTAAAAACGTTGATAAGGCAGGGATGTAAGTTACCATAATTAAGAACACAAACAAAATCCCAAGCCAAGGAGTGGCCGCTTTTACTACGCGCATTACAGACATTCCTGCTACCCCTGAAGTGACAAAAAGGTTAAGACCAACAGGAGGTGTGATCATGCCAATTTCCATATTAACCACCATGATAATACCCAAATGTATGGGGTCTATGCCTAGTTCTATGGCAATAGGGAATACTAATGGAGCTACCACAACAATCAAGCCAGACGGTTCCATAAACTGTCCGCCAATGAGTAAAATTAAATTAACCATCACTAAAAACATAATGGGCCCCAAACCTGCCGCTAACATTGCAGTAGCTATCGTTTGTGGAATTTGCTCGTCTGTTAATACATGCTTTAGAATTAGAGCGTTGGCGATAATAAACAGTAAAGTGATGGATAGTCGACCCGCGTCGTAAAGAGTCTGGCGAGTATCGGGGTGAAACCATGCTGTAAGCAAAGCGCGAGGATTCGCTCTTAAGGTCAGTGGTGCTTGCCCATTTATTGTTTTAAGTGGCCCCATGTCACGATAAATAAACATCGATACCAAAAAGGCATATACAGACGCCACGGCAGCAGCTTCGGTTGGGGTAAAATAGCCCCCATAAATACCACCTAAAATGATCACTACTAAAAATAAACCCCAGCTGGCCGCTCTTGCTGCACTAAATACCTCAGTCCAACCCGCCCATTCACCTTTTGGCATACCTTTATAACGAGCATAAAAATAGATAGTAACCATGAGCATATTGCCAGCTAACAATCCTGGGATTACTCCGGCTAGGAACATCCGTCCTACTGATACATCTGTAGCTGCCGCATAAACTACCATCACAATGGATGGTGGAATTAAAATACCTAAGGTGCCCGCATTACATATGACCCCTGCTGCAAAGTCTTTGCTATAACCTACTTTTGTCATGGCTGCGATGACAATAGAACCAATAGCCACTACAGTGGCAGGCGAAGAGCCAGAAAGGGCTGCAAACATCATGCATGCAAACACTCCAGCGATAGCCAAGCCGCCGTGGAAGTGGCCAACACACGCTATAGAAAAGCGGATGATACGTTTGGCTACGCCACCTGTGGACATAAAACTAGACGCTAAAATAAAAAACGGGATAGCTAGTAACGTGTAGTGTCCTTCAAAGGCAGAAAACAAGGTTTGTGCTACAGAAGCTAAAGAACTGTCAGAATACACTAGTAAAAATAAGATTGAGCTCAAACCTAATGACACGGCAATAGGTACGCCTATTAAGAGCAATAAAATGACCAGTATAAATAAATATAAGGCTTCCATGGTTAATCCTTGCCTGCTTCTGCGGAGGCCTGATCAACGAGATCTTCGGCTTCGTGGCTGGCTATGATCATGTTGGCTTTATCTTGCATCACATCTACAGCAACACGGATATAACGCCATAAAAGCATGGTTATGCCCAGTGGCAGTGCGAAATAAGGTATGAAACGAGGAATTTTTTCATAGGCCTCTCCATCATTAAACCAAGTTGCTAAAAATTGTCCCCAGTTCGGCATGACAATATCGTTCACTTCATAATAACCCTGGCTTAAATAACGTGTCTTAAAACCTTCGGGGATGATGCGGCCGTCAGTAGGGGGTAAATTGGCAAATGGAGCCCAGTAATCCCAACTGCCTTTAAGTAACAGCAGTGTATAAAGGATACAGGAACAAACAGCCAATAAAGTGGCAGCCTTGCGCCAGCTAGGTGACATATAGTTAAGGGCCACATCGACACCTAGTTGTGCATTAATGCGCACCATATAGGCGGTGCCCACAATACCCAACCAAGCAAAAAGAAATACGGTAGTTTCTAGAGATTGAAGCCCAAAGGTGGACAAAGGTTCGGCCCAAGGCTCAAACCAATCACTACGCCAAAAAGCCATCTCTTGTAACTTACGAATCACCACATTGGTGAAAGTAATCATCGTCATTAGCCCTAACATTAGAGCAATAAAGTTTCGTTCAATGCGATCACCTAGCGGGAGTTTTAGTAACGGCTTAGTAGTCATAACACCACCTAAAGGTCATCAAAATAGGGTTAAAAAAGTAGGGCCCTAAGAATAGAGCCCCGTGGTTAAAGTATGCCTAGGTAGTTAATATTGAGCGTTAATGGCTTGCGCCGCATCAATATTTTCTTGACCTACGTCATCTTTAAACTCATCCCACACAGGAAGCATAGCTGCCTTCCATTGAGCGCGCTGCTCTTTTGTTAGCGTATGGATAGTTTTTCCAGCAGCTAATATCGCTTCTTTGTTGGCTTCATTTACAGCAAAGGATTGCGCGTTACGAGACACAGTGACTTCACGTAAAATAGTTTCTAACTGATTACGGATATCATTAGGTAAGCCATCCCAAAATTCTGTTGACGTGACCACCATGTAATCTAGAATGCCATGGTTTGATTCTGTAACACTGTCTTGTACTTCAAAGAATTTCTTACCGTAGATGTTTGAGTAGGTGTTTTCTTGACCTTGGATCGTACCCGACTGTAAGCCTTGATATACTTCACTAAAGGCCATCTTTTGAGGCACAGCATCAAGCGCCTTAAACTGTGCTACAAGAACATCTGATGCCATTACACGAAACTTCATGCCAGCTGCATCTGAAGGAGATAGTAGAGGTTTTGTAGCCGATAATTGCTTCAAACCGTTGTGCCAAAACTCTAATCCCAAAATGCCACGTTTAACCATAGCAGATTTCATGTTTTGACCAGTTTCAGAAGACTGGAATGCATCAATGGCATCCATGTTTTTAAACATGAAAGGTAGGTCAAATAAACGGTATTGTTTGGTATATTTTTCAAATTTAGACAAAGATGGCGCAGCCATTTGAACATCGCCCAGCAGCATAGCTTCTAGCACTTTTCCATCGCCGTATAGGGTTGAGTTTGGATACACTTCCATACATACCTTGCCATCCATTTCACTGTTGACGCGCTCAGCTAAAGCCGTTGCGGCGATCCCTTTTGGGTGCTTGTCGGTGTTGGTTACATGGCTAAACTTAATGACGATTTCGCCATCTTGGCAAACATCGCTAGCTTGGGCTGGAGCGGATACAAGTGCCATAGCCATAGTGCTGGCGAGTGCCGTTTTTAGAAACAATTTCATATTGAACCTCGTTATTACAACTATTAGTGATTCTCTAGTGGTACTACTATCCTAATATTGCAATCTTTGTGCCACATATTAAGTGATTGATAATATTGGTTATTTTTTTTGAAAATAAAACAATTGTAATATAATCCACACGCTAAAACTGACTGGTGTGTGGGTATCTATACACCTATTGATCATCGATAAAGCGATGACGGTCCAGTCCATACTTGGTTAATTTGTCATATAAGGTCTTACGGGCAATGCCCAGAGCTTGATAAGTGAGTTTAATTGAACCTTGAGATTGTAAAAGGGCTTCTTCGATAAGGCGTTTTTCGTAACGCTCCAAACGTTTAGGTAGGCTTTGTTGATCAGTGTCAGATTGCCAACTCGCTAAAGTGTGCTGGTCAATAAGGGTATCTGTTAACACAAATCGCTCAGCAACGTTAATAAGCTCACGCACGTTACCAGGCCAGTCATGCTGCATTAATGTGTCTATGATATGAACAGATAGCTCAGGTGCAGGAACATTAAAGCGGCTACTGGCTTGGCTTACAAAGTACCTAAATAGCATGGCTACATCTTGGTCTCTCTCACGCAATGGTGGTAAGTAAAGCTCGACCACATTTAGCCGGTAATATAGGTCTTCCCTAAAGGCACCTTGTTCTGATAGCTTTTTTAGGTCCACTTTGGTGGCTGCAATAACACGGATGTCTACATTAATAGATTGATTAGAACCTAATCGCTCTACTTGACGCTCTTGTAATACACGCAAGATTTTAATAGCTAATGCTAATGGGATACTTTCGACTTCATCTAAAAAAATAGTGCCCTGGTGCGCGTATTCAAACTTGCCTATACGGGCTTTTTTAGCATCAGTAAAAGCGCCTGCTTCATGGCCAAATAGCTCTACTTCCATCATCGATTCCGGCAGCGCTGCACAATTGATTGCAACAAAAGGGCCTTTATGACGATCGCTTTGTTCATGCAACCGCCTGGCGGTCAGTTCTTTACCTGTGCCAGTTTCGCCTCGGATGAGCGTGTTAACATCAGCTTTAGCCAGGCGAGTAATTTTTTCTTTAAGGGAGTTAATGGCCGCGGATTGACCAATAATACTTTCTTTGTTTTGAGACGCTATAGCGTCTTTTAAGCGTCTGTTTTCACACACTAGCTGGCGTTTATCCAGTGCTCGTTTGATCACTTCTAACAAGTGCTCTCGGCGGAAGGGCTTTTCTATAAAGTCATAAGCACCACTACGAATGGCACTAATAGCCATTTGTACGTCACCGTGTCCAGTGATGAGTAATACAGGTAAGTCCGAGTCTAGTTTTTGTAATCTAGACAGTAGCTCAAAACCATCCATATTGGGCATGCGAATATCACTGATGACAATGCCTGTAAAATTTCTATCCAGCGTTTCTAAAGCGTCTTTAGCGCTAGAAAAGGCAGTCACACGATAGTCTGCCAGCTGCAGCATCTCAACTAGAGCACTGCGAATGTCTTGGTGGTCATCTATCACACAAATAGTGGAGGAGGGCATGTGTTTTCTCTTATAACTATGCTTTATTAACGTGTTTTGGCCTGCAACTGGATGGCGAATTCAGCTCCATCTGTGGAGTTTTTTGCACGCAATTCGCCCCCCATAGTTTTGATAATACTGTATGAAATTGTAAGACCTAAGCCTAGCCCTACACCCACATCTTTAGTGCTAAAAAAAGGATCAAAAAGATGATGTAAGTGCTCACTATCAATTCCAGAACCGGTGTCATTAACATATATAGTGGCCTGCTTTAGGTTATCTGGCATGTCACACTTAAAGTATATACTAAGCTGCTTATTAGGGCTTTGGTTCATTGCATCCAACGCATTGGTTAATAGATTGATAAACACTTGTTCCAGCCTCACATCGTTAGCCATCACTTGAATGCTAGACATGTTCTGAATTTTGGTTTTAACCCCCTGTTCAGTTATTCGCGGTAGTAGTAAAGATAATGCATTGTCTAGTGCGATTTGGGGGCAAACCCACTCTGTTTTATCATCTGTTTTACGACCAAAAGTTTTTAGGTGTGAGGTGATAAGGCCCATTTTATGAGCTAAAGATTTAATCTTTAAAATGTTACCTAAGGCCTTATCAGCTTGCTGTCGAGCCAGCCACTGCTCTGCATTTTCAGCGGATGCCAAAATAGCTGTCAAAGGTTGATTGATTTCATGAGTGACGCTTGTGGCAAGCTGACCTAACGTGGCAAGTTTGGCTGCATGTATTAATTCTTGCTGAGCTTGTTTGAGCTCCTCATTACTGGACTCTAATTCTTGAGTTCGCTCTGCCACACGGGTTTCTAATTGCCCTTTGGCTTGCTGTAGGCGGTTTTGATTAATTTCTCTACGATGTAGAGTTTCCATAAGTTGAAGGCGCCTTTGAGTAATAACATAGGCTAAGCTTAGAAGTAGTATCCACAGCAGTGTTGAAATGGCAACGCCTTGGTAAACATCTTTTTTTGCCACAGTGAGGTCTCCTTCACCATAGATCGTCCAATTTAATTCTGGCATAACCTTGGTCACTTCCAATACACGTTTAAAGCCTGCCTTAGGTAAGCTTACAATTTGGCCATAAGGGGTGTTCTTATGCACCTTTGTTTGTAATAGTGGAAAAGAGACCATCGGGTACTTGCTACTGTTACGAATATCTTGTTTTTGCACTTCGCTTAGAGGCGAGCGCGTCGTAAACAGCCAGCTAGGAATGCTAGAGGCAATGACTACGCCGTACTCGTCTGTAATTAACATAGGTGTGGCCTTATTGAGCCAGTTGCGCTCTAGGCGGGCCATATTCACTTTTACTACGATGACACCCACCACCTTACTTGAAGCAGGATTAAATAAAGGTTCACTAAAATAGTACCCTCTTATTCCAGCATATAAACCCAGCGTAAAGAATCCACCAGACCCACCTGCTTTAGCTGAGTTAAAAAATGGGCTATTTTTATATTCAGTACCAATATTTTCTAATTTAGTGGAGACAACTGTGGTGCCTTGGGCGTTCATCACAAACACTTCATCAGCATTTGTTACTTGGCGTATATGTTGCAGGTGTTGGCTAGGTAGCTTGGGCGTAGTAGTCAAATCATCGTTTGATACTTGTGCTATAAAGCTAGACTCCAGCATGAGTACTTTTGGAATAAAGCGATACTTTTCCAGTTCACTATTGAGGCTTTCAGCAAACAGTGACAAATCACCATACACCTTTTGATACAGGTCTTTATGGGCCTGTTCATTTAGGGTTATCCAGCTAACCCACAACCAACATGGCACCGACAACATTAGTGCGGCTATGTATATAAACTTTACATTTTTTTGCAACCAGCTCGGTTTTCTATAAATGATGTCGTTTTTGTCTATCATGATAAATCACTTATTAATCTAATAAAATTAAGTCACTACATCTATTTTTGCTACTTATTAACAAAAAAACTATGGCGGTTTTGTGCGTGAAGATAGTGCAGCTTCATGGGTACTATGATTGATGTGAGAAATAATTATATCTCTTGTATGCATATATTTATATCTCCCATGCTACAGCTAAAAGGCTGTGGGCCTAAAAATAACAACAAAAAATGGAGGGAGACAATGACTCCTGAAGAAATGCAGGCAGCAATAGAGGCGTTGCAAGGTTTGAGCAACACTAACCTTGAAATATTTTATTATTGGTGTACCGCCATTATGATTCTAATTCACGCAGGCTTTCTCATGTATGAGATGGGCGCCTCACGTGTTAAGCATTCCTTGGCTTCGGGTACCAAAAACATTCTCGCATTCGCGTTTATGATTCCCACTTTTTATATGTTCGGTTGGTTAATCTACTTATCCATGTGGCAAGGCTTTACCTACGACCCAGTATGGGGTGAATTTGGGCTACCTATGTCAGCCATTATGGGACCTAATATGGCAGACCAAGCCACAGGTGTATTTTGGGGTGCGTTCACTTTGTTTGCTTGTACTACAGCATCCATTTTGTCTGGAGCAGTTATAGAGCGTATTCGTATGGCATCTTTTGTTGTGCTAGCGGTGATTCTAGGCTCTGTTGTATGGAACTTAGCAGCATCTTGGGGCTGGCACCCAGCAGGTTGGTTAGTCACTGAGTTTGGTTATCACGATGCTGTAGCTTCTGGAGTGGTGCACACTATTTCAGGCTTCTTTGCTTTAGGTGTGTTGATCAACCTTGGCCCACGTATTGGTAAGTTCAATACTGACGGCAGTGCTAACGTAATCCGTGGACATAGCTTACCAATGACCATCACAGGTTTGATGCTCATTGTTGTAGGTTTCTTCGGTTTCATCGGCGCATGTGTACTATATAACTATGGTACTAATGGTGGTTGGGTAAACATCTACGGTGGCCCAACAACACTTTCTGCATACCTGTTTAACACCCTTATGGCTGTTGCTGGCGGTATTATTGGTTGTTACGCCTGCACTCGTGATCCATTTTGGATGATGTCTGGTGCCTTGTGTGGTGTAATTTCAGCCGCTGCCGGCCTTGATTTGTGGTATCCACCTTTGGCATTTGCAATCGCCTTCGCTGGTGGTTTCTTAGGCCCTTGGGCTGCTAAGCAAATTGAAAAAATGGGTATCGATGATGCGGTTGGTGCTGTAGCTGTACACGGTGTGTGTGGCGTTTGGGGCTTGTTAGCTGTGGGTATCTTCCTAGGCGGCTACCCCGGATTTAGCTCTTGGGATGGCTTTGAAGTTCCACCAATTAACATGACAGGTCAGGTTGTAGGCGCAGCAGTAATGATTGCTACTGGTTTCATTCCTGGTTATGTGTTGTCGTGGATTTTCAACAAGTTGGGCATCTTGCGCGCTGGTGACGGCGTGCAACGTGACGGTATGGATAACGAGCTTGAAGGCATTGCTTATCCAGAAGAAATTCGCTCACGCTAACTTGAATGCACAGGCTAAGCCTATCTAGGTTTAGCCTGTGCCCATTAAGAATAAGAGGATTTATATATGTTTAATTCATCACCAATCACTAGTTGGGAAGGCGCAGAAGCCATCTTCACTTATGCTGACAGCCCTTTAGGTATGGCAGTGTGCTTTTGGATCATGACAGCGATGCTTATCGTGCCACTAGTAGTGTCTTACAAGGCAGAAGAAAAAGCTGAAATTGATCATCAGTAAGTAATGCTCAGCATATAGGTTTAAAACTTAGACCTAAAAAAACCGCCCTTGGGCGGTTTTTTTGTTTTAGCTAAAGGCTAAACTAAATGCGCAATAGCATCGCGTTCTTCTTCTAGCTCTTGGCGTGTCTTATCAATGTAAGCTTGGCTAGCTGCATCAATAGATAGGCCTTGAACAATGCTGTACTGACCATTTTGACAAGTCACAGGAAAAGAGAACATCAAATCCTTAGGAATGCCATAGCTCCCATCACTTGGAATGCCCATGCTAGTCCAGTCGCCGTCTGGTGTGCCAGCGGCCCAGATACGCATGTGATCAATGGCAGCGTTGGCCGCAGAGGCCGCAGAAGAGGCGCCACGGGCTTTAATGATAGATGCGCCACGTTGTGCGATCACAGGGATAAAGGCTGTGTCGATCCAATTTTGGTCTACTAGGTCCGTTGCTGCTTGGCCTTTCACTGTAGCATTGGTTACATCGGCATACATAGTCGCTGAGTGGTTGCCCCAAATACATAGGTTTTTCACGTCACTTACGCCAGCATCAGTTTGGTTGGCAAGTTGTGTCAATGCACGGTTATGGTCTAAACGAGTCATGGCTGTAAACTGCAATGGGTTTAGATCTGGAGCACTCTTCATAGCGATATAAGCATTGGTGTTGGCAGGGTTGCCTACCACAAGTACTTTAACGTCACGATTAGCGTTGTCATTGATCGCCTTACCTTGGGCAGTGAAGATATTGGCATTGGCTTCTAGCAAATCTTTACGCTCCATGCCTGGTCCACGTGGACGAGCTCCAACAAGTAAGCAATAGTGAGCATCATCAAAGGCCACTGCAGCATCGTCTGTAGGAGTGATAGAGTTAACTAGCGGGAATGCACAATCTTCAATTTCCATCACTACGCCGTTTAAAGCGCCAAGAGCTGGGGTGATTTCCAATAACTTTAGGTTGATTGGCTGATCGCTACCTAGCATTTCGCCTTTAGCGATACGAAAAATAAGGGAATAAGAAATCTGGCCGGCGGCACCGGTGATAACAACGTTAACTGGGCTCTTCATTAAATACTCCAAAGCATGGACCTTTTGATAGACTGTGTAGTTACAGGCAAAAGGTATTAATATAGACCCACATGTCGCATTGCTGCGCCTTAGGCCATAAATGAAGCGATATTATACCTAACATTGCACCACTTATGTATGCGACAAAGGCCTATTTAGCTTATACAGATTATTCAGGGGGTATTTAAATGCATTTTGTTACACTTAAAAACGGTAGTTTAGGTGCGGTTGTTGAGAATCAATTAGTAGAGCTTGAAGCTGCAAGTATCGCTCTAGACATAATACTCCCATGTGCAAATATGTGGGGGTTGCTAGACGGCTCACCTCAACTGCGCAGCGATATTGAAGCCATAGCCATGCAGGCGTATGAGCAACACATTGCCTGTGTTAACTATGCCTCACAGCTTGTAGGTTCGCCTCTGCCGTACTTGCGCCGAAATGTATTTTGCATTGGTAAAAATTACGCCGACCATGCAGCAGAAATTGCAGGCAAAATGGGCATTAGTGCAGACCTGCCAAAATACCCCATCGTTTTTACTAAAGCCACCAACACGCTTATTGGCCCACTAGACACTATCCCTTTGCACGCTGGAATCACCCGAAAAATAGACTATGAGGCAGAGCTGGCCTTGGTGGTAGGTAAAGCGGGGGTAAACATTACCAAGGCAGATGCGTGGAGTCACATATTTGGCTTTAGTTGTTATAACGATGTGTCAGCTAGAGATTTGCAAAAGCGCCATAGTCAATGGCATCTTGGCAAGTCTTTAGATGGTTTTGGCCCCATGGGGCCTGCGATTACGCCCACCTATGGTAAGCCTATAAGTGGCAATACACGTGTGACTTGCCATGTGAATGGCCAGCCAAGGCAAGATGCGGCATTAGCTCAGATGATATTTGATATCCCCACTATCATTGAGACACTATCAAAGGGCATTACCTTACAGGTGGGTGACGTGATTGCCACAGGCACCCCTGCAGGGGTAGGCATGGGTTTTGATCCCATGCGTTTATTAGCACCTGGTGACAAGATAGAAGTGGCCATTGATGGCACACTCCCTCTTATCAATCAGATGGCTTTAGCATAGGATGAAACTATTGTTTACCTTCGCCTTTACCCTTGCTTTCATTTAGGTAACATTCTAATGAATCATCCAGCGCTTCATGCCAAGGGGTGTGGTGTGCAGGGGCGATCTTGCCTGTAAGTGCAGACTTATAGCCGTGATTACGAAAGGTCATAATGCCAAGCTTTTTATGCTTTTTCCATTGATAAAAGGCTTGGTTACAGTCTTCTAAATCGATAGCTGGGTAGTCAGTTTTTGCCATTAGCTCCATGGTATAGCGCCCTTGGTAAGCAATGGCTTCGTAGTCATCAGCAATAACGTCTTCTTGTGCTCGCCAATTATCAATGTCTATTTGCATTTCAGGCTGTGTGGGCAATGCCACACGCCCCATAATCACATCTCTTGCATACCAAGCTTGGGCATCAAACATGTTAAAGGTGTACCACTGATCCTGCATACCAAGGTAAAGCAGCTTGGGGTTATGCTGCCATACAACACCGTTGTAGAGGTCTACCGGGTAAAGACGGTTGTTGGTTTTGAGCTTGAGTGATTCTTCCATAAATGGAAAATGATGAATATAGCCCGTGCATAAAATAATGGCATCGATTTGCTTGTGTGTACCGTCAATAAAATAGGCTGTGTTTTCATCCACACGCTCCAACGCTGGGACTTCCTGCCAATTGTCTGGCCAGTCGTAGCCCATAGGAGCCGTGCGATGCGCAACAGTAATAGTCTTTGCGCCATATTTCCAACATTGAGACCCAATGTCTTCAGCTGAGTAAGAGGTGCCTAAAATGAGCACATCTTTGTCTTTAAATTCTAGCGCATCACGAAAGTCATGGGCATGCATAATGCGGCCACCAAAGTGATTGAAACCTGGGTATTCAGGCACGTTAGGGGTGGAAAAATGCCCACTAGACACAATCACATAATCAAACTCTTCTTGATACTCTTTGTTGTTGGGTAAGTCTTGCGCTGTGACTGTGAAGGTGTCGCTAGCATCATTGAAAGACACATTACGAATGACGTTAGAAAATCGAATGTATTTGCGCACATCAGCTTTTTTAACTCTACCTTCAATATAATCAAACAAAACAGCGCGTGGAGGAAATGAGGCTATTTCACGCCCAAAGTGCTCATCAAAAGAGTAGTCTGCAAACTCCAAGCCTTCTTTGGGGCCGTTCGACCAAAGATAGCGGTACATGCTGCCGTGAACAGGTTCACCATATTGATCTACCCCTGTTCGCCAAGTGTAATTCCACAAACCACCCCAGTTGTCTTGCTTTTCAAAGCACACTATTTCTGGAATATCTGCCCCCTTTTCTTGGGCTGATTGAAAAGCTCGTAATTGGGCTAGGCCGCTTGGTCCAGCACCAATAATAGCAACACGTTTTCTACTCATGACGTACCTCATTATTTTTATTCTATTCAAAAAAATAGCCTAGACTAAAAAAACCATTATTAACACTGTGGAAAACCCTTAGATAATAGGCAATCGCCAAGTCAGGCTAGCTATTGCTGAGCCTTATATAGCGTTTAACAAGCTGTGGTAGAGAGTCCACTTCAAGTTTACGCATTAAGCTAGCACGATGTACCTCAACAGTCCTTTGGCTAATGCCAAGTTGGCAGGCAATGACTTTGTTGGCAAGGCCGTCTACTACCAAAGCGCAAACTTGGAGCTCTCTGTTTGTGAGGCTATTAAGCTGGGCTTGGTGCTTAAGCTTGAGCAAATGGTTTTGAGTGTTAGCTTGGTCTATGGTGAAGGCTTCTTTTACTGTAAGTAATAGCTGTTGTTCATGTACAGGTTTACGGAAATAATCCAGTGCCCCATTACGCATGGCTTCTACCGCCATAGGTACGGTGCCATGGCCAGTAATAAAAATGAGTGGGAGTTTGCAGCCCATCTGGTTAAGCTGAGCCTGCAGCTCTAGCCCGTCCATGCTAGGCATACGAATGTCAGCAATAATACAGCCATGTAATGTATGACTTACCTGCTGTATAAAATGCACAGCGTCTTCAAAACATACAGTGTTATAACCATTGCATTCCAACCATAAGCTTATTGCATCTCGTACGGATGGGTCATCATCCACTATGAAGACAGTTTGGCTCATATTGTCTCCTGTGCATTTAGGGATAAGTTAAAGAAAAATTCAGCGCCACTTGTGCCCACAGATGCTAAGTTGCGATAGTTTAGCCTTCCCCCATGTGCTTCAATAATGGCTTTACCTATAGTGAGGCCTAAGCCCATACCTGCGGTTTTTCCTGTGTGTTTGTTGGAAGAAAAAGCTAAAAATAACGTCTCTTTCATGCTGTCTTCAATGCCAGTACCCTGATCTGTCACTGTGATCCAAAGTTGTTGCTGCTCAACAATAGCGCTGAGCTCTATAGCGCTGCCAGGTGCGCACTGGTGGGTTTGCATGGCTTGCATGCCATTGCGTAATAAATTGAGAATAACTTGCTGAATTTGAATAGGGTCACAAGAAATAAGAGGTAAATGTGCGGGCAATTTTAAGTCTATGGTGAAGTGGCGCACTTGGGCTTCAATCTGCGCCAAATCTTTAATTTCACGCAATAACTGTGTTGGATTAACCTGATCTTGCTGGTGGCTAGTTTGGTAGCTCATGGCCTGCATGCGTTCAATAACAGCACCTGCACGGTGTGATTGTTGCGTTACTTTTTCCATCACTTCTAGCAGCTTGTTGTATTGGCCTTGTTGCGCCAACAAATTTGCAGACTTACTGTACATGGCAATAGCTGTGAGAGGTTGGTTGAGCTCATGGGCAATCGCTGCCGTCATTTCCCCAAGCGTATTTAAGCGCTCTACATGTGCAAGCTGCGCCCGTTGCTCATTCACCATAAACTCTGCGTTGCGTAGGCTTGTGATATCGGTGATAAAGCCTTCAATGATTGCCGTGCCATCTGCACTTCTTCCCACCACTCGGCCTCTTTCCCATACCCATTTATTGGGGCCCAGGTGAGGCACAATACGATACTCCACTTCAAATGGCTGATCACAAGCAGCAGCTTCACGCACCTGCCTATCCACTTCTGCTACATCATGTCGATGAGTAAAATCCCCCCACAAAATAGATTGTGTTTCCAACTCCTGGCTACTATATCCACACAAGGCTTCACAGCCTTCGCTCACAAAGCTCATGGGCCAATGGGGCAGATTAAGGCAGCGGTAGGCCATGCCTGGCAAATTCTTAAATAAGGTTTGCAAGCCATCATCAGCGTTGTCGTGAGTGTCGGTCAGTTGAGTCATTATGGCGAATTTATTATAGGCTGCTATGCTTTAGTAACAACCTAATGGATTAGGAGCATGGATGCAATGGCGATTTCACAATGGCCCGCTACAGAACAGCCAAGGGAGCGGCTACTTAAGTTGGGTGCCAAACAATTAACAGACGCAGAATTAGTGGCTATTTTTTTACGCACTGGTTGTGTGGGGTTGTCGGCTGTGGATATGGCACGCCAAATGCTGTCTCGCTTTGGTGGCCTACACGAGCTACTAGCTGCAAGCGTAGAAGAGTTTTGTTTGCAACAAGGTGCAGGTCCCACTAAATACGTTCAATTACAAGCCGTTAGAGAGCTTGGGGTGAGGCTGCAAAAAGCTCAGTTCAAGCAGCCTATGCAGCTAGATAGTAGTTCAAAAGTGGGTAACTATCTGCAGTGTTAGATAGGTCACTATGAGCGTGAAGTGTTTTGTGTTTTGCTGCTAGACACTCAGCACAGGCTGCTAGAATGTGTTGAGCTGTTTCAAGGCACAATAGACAGCGCTAATGTTTATCCTCGTGAAGTGGTTAAGCTAGCATTAACCAAAAATGCTGCAGCGGTGATCCTGGCGCACAACCACCCCTCAGGCGTAGCTGAGCCAAGCCCCAGTGATAAGCTCATTACCAAGGCTTTGGTAAAAGCTCTTAATCTGGTAGACATTCGTACTTTGGATCATTTTGTTGTTGGCAAAAGTGAATGGGTGTCTTTTGCGGACAGAGGACTGATGTAAGGCCTTGTTTCCTTGTCATTGTTGCAAAAATCTGCTAAAGTCCCGCCTCCATATTTCCACCCCCAGAGTTTTGGTGGTTATGTGGCTGGTACGGATATTGGCCCGCTGGAGGGCTGCTCCGCCTGAGAGCTAAGCATGAGGCTTGGTTCAATAATTAAATTTGAGGAAGTTAAAATGTCCAGAGTATGTATGATTACCGGAAAGCGCCCTGTCGCTGGTAACAATGTGTCTCACGCTAAAAACAAAACACGTCGTCGTTTTTTACCAAACCTGCATTGGCATCGTTTTTGGGTAGAAAGCGAAAACAAATTCGTTCGCCTTCGTGTATCTTCTAAAGGTATGCGTATTGTTGACAAGAAAGGTATTGATTCCGTTCTAGTTGATGTTCGTGCCAACGGCACCAAGGTTTAAGGAGAAGACTAATGCGCGATAAGATTAAGCTGGTTTCCAGCGCCGGTACTGGTCACTTCTACACCACTACTAAGAACAAGCGTACCATGCCTGACAAAATGGAAATGATGAAGTACGATCCACGAGTCCGTAAGCATGTTATGTATAAAGAAGCTAAGATCAAGTAATTGATTTTGGTATAGAAAGCCGGCCTCTAGTAATAGACGCCGGCTTTTTTATGTCTGTTACATTTGCAGCCCAGCACTAGTGGTGTGGGTTGACCATAGCACTAAGAACATGGTCTTCCCATACGCCTGTAATATTTAGATACGACTTGGCATAACCCTCTTTCTCAAATCCCAAGCTATCTAGCAGAGCTGCACTGCGTTGGTTTTCATTGGTATAGGTGGCCATAATGCGGTGGATGTTAAACTGGTTAAACATATAGGCAATACAAGGTGGCATAAATTCTTGCATTAAGCCTTGGCCTTGGCGTTGAGCATCAATGGAGTAGCCGGCAAAACAGGCTTGGAGTGGGCCACGCATAATATCTGAGAAATCGATGCTAGCCAGCATGCGTTGGCTGTGAGGGCAAAAAACACCTAATTTTACGTGTTTGTCGGCATAAAAATCACCCTCGGCCACTAAAATACGGTTAAAAGTGGCTTCTTGCTCATAAAAATCTTCATTACGCATCGGCTCCCATAGGCTAAGGTGAGAGCGATTACGCCAGTAATAATCCGCCAACTCAGCACTATCAGCTGTATTAATAAGGCGGATATGCCCATTTTTTGTGATGATGTTGGGTTTGGGGGGATTATAAGGCAGCTAGAGCCTCCTGCAGTGTTTTAACACCAATAATTTCCATGCCGCCTAGGTCATTTTTTGAGTTAGCCCCAGAGGACTTAGGCACGTTGGCAATAGGCACTATAGCGCGCTTAAAGCCATGTTTTGCAGCTTCACGTATACGCTCTTGGCCACTGGGCACTGGACGTATTTCACCAGACAGTCCCACTTCACCAAATACCACTAAATTTTGATCCAGCGCCCTATCTCTTAAGCTAGAAACAATGGCTAATAACATCGCTAAATCAGCACCCGTTTCAGACACTCTTACGCCACCAACCACGTTAACAAATACATCTTGATCACCGGTATGTAGGCCACCATGTCGGTGTAACACAGCAAGCAACATAGTAAGCCGATTTTGATCCAAACCTATAGCCACTCTGCGAGGGTTGTTCATGCTGCTGTCATCCACTAAAGCTTGTAACTCTACTAATAGTGGACGGGTACCTTCCCATATCACCATGACTAAGCTGCCTGCAGCGCTGGTGTCATTGCGAGAAAGAAAGATAGAGCTGGGGTTTTTAACTTCTTTGAGGCCGTTTTCCATCATGGCAAAAACACCTAGCTCATTTACGGCGCCAAAACGGTTTTTATGGCTACGAAGGGTGCGATAACGGCTGTCGTTGTCGCCTTCTAGCTGTAAGGAGCAATCTATCATGTGCTCTAACACCTTAGGCCCCGCTAAGCTGCCATCTTTGGTGACATGGCCGACCAATAATAGAATGGCATCAGATTGTTTTGCGTAGCGTGTGAGCGCTGCTGCGCACTCTCTTACCTGAGACACGCTGCCAGGTGCTGAGGTAATGTCGGCTAATTGCATCACTTGTATTGAATCCACCACAATCAGCTTAGGTTGTAGCGCAGCACAGGTGGCCAAAATGGATTCCACGTCTGTCTCAGTGAGCATTTTTAAATTGTTAGTAGGCAATTCTAGGCGCTTTGCCCTCAAGGCCACTTGCTGTAAGGACTCTTCGCCAGTGATGTATAACGCAGGCATTTGCTGAGCCAAGCTGCACATGAGTTGCAATAACAAAGTGCTTTTACCAGCGCCAGGATGCCCGCCTATAAGAATGGCTGATCCAGGTACTAAGCCACCACCAAGCACACGGTCTAGCTCGCCGATACCAGTTGTCAAACGAGGCATGCTAGCAACATCCACATCGCTTAAATCTTGTAGTTGGGACGTAACCCCTGCGTAGCCCTTTGCCGCGTTAGTGGCATTAGCTGCATTGACCCGAGTACTTGCACTAACATGGCCACCAGCTGGAGCTATACGAAATTCTGAAAGGCTGTTCCACGCCCCACAATCTGTGCACTGGCCCTGCCATTTACTGTAGTCAGAGCCGCACTCATTACATACATAGGCTGTTTTGGCTTTGGCCATGTTTTTGTCTCGAATTAATCGTTATTAATCGGATTGTAAAAGTATAGCGGCATCTTTAGCAAAGTAGGTGAGAATACCATCTGCCCCAGCACGTTTTATACCTAACAAAGACTCCATCATTACGCTGTCTTTATCTAGCCAGCCATTTTGGAAGGCAGCCATGTGCATGGCATATTCGCCACTGACTTGATAGGCAAATGTAGGCACCTGTAGCTCTCTTTTCACGCGAGACACTATATCTAAGTATGGCATGCCAGGTTTTACCATGACCATATCAGCGCCTTCAGCAATGTCCATAGCAACTTCGTGTAAGGCTTCATCGCTATTGGCAGGGTCCATTTGATAACCAAATTTGTTGCCCTTGCCTAAATTACCTGCAGAACCCACGGCATCACGAAACGGGCCATAATAAGCTGAAGCATACTTTGCGGCATACGCCATGATACGCGTGGTTTGGTGATTATCTGCTTCTAAAGCATCGCGTATAGAGCCTATGCGGCCATCCATCATATCAGATGGCGCCACCACGTCTGCACCGGCTTGAGCATGAGATAAAGCCTGCTTAATGAGAATATCTACAGTAATGTCGTTAAGCACATAGCCGTCTTCATTAATAATGCCGTCTTGGCCATGGGTGGTAAATGGGTCTAGGGCTACATCAGTAATAACGCCAAGCTCAGGACAAGCGTCTTTGACTGCTTTGACCGCACGCTGGGCTAACCCATCAGGGTTATAGGCTTCTTCTGCCATCAAAGATTTTGCCGATAAAGGCGTCACTGGAAACAATGCAATAGCAGGGATGCCAAGCGCTAAAAGCTGTTTTGCTTCTTTTACTAACAAATCTATACTCAAACGCTCTACACCAGGCATCGAGGGGATTGTTTGGCGTTGATTTTGGCCTTCAATCACAAACATTGGATAAATTAAATCATCTGTAGTGAGTCTGTTTTCACGCATTAAACGTCGAGAAAACTCGTTATATCGCATGCGTCGCATACGGCTATTAGGAAACTGTCGTTGGCTGGGTTGAAAGCTCATAATGGGCCCTTAGTGTTAATTTTTAGTGCTATTGCTGCAATAACATAGACTCAAGCTCGTCGTTCTTTTCAAGCCAAAGCTCTTCATTGTGTTCATGTTGCTCACTGGCATGGACTTGTTGAGCCAATAAGTCTTTTAGTTTCGCTTTATTTACCGCTTCATACAAGCTAGGTTGTGCCAGTTGAACTTCTAGTTCGTCTAGCTTAGCTTGCCATATATCAATGTCTTTTTCATGTTTGGCGATGGCCTTTTTTAAAGGACTAAGTAGTTTACGATTTTCTGCTTGCAGACGCTTTTGTTCCTTACGCTCTGCAGGCGTTAAGGATTCAGACTCAGCACCTTTGGCAATGCTTGGATCCAAACGCAGAGCTTCTTGTCTGTCTTTCATCTTTGCTTGTGCTTGGGCTTGGGCTAGCGCTTGCACTTGTACTTGGTAGTCTTGCAAGTCACCTTCAAATTCTTGCACTTTACCATCAGCTACTAACCAATAGTTGTCCACCACTTGACGTAAAAGATGACGATCGTGAGAGATGACTACGATAGCACCTTGATAGGCTTGTAGGGCCATGGTGAGGGCATGGCGAGCTTCTAAGTCTAAGTGGTTAGTAGGCTCGTCTAACAGTAGTAGGTTAGGTTTTTGAATAGCGATCATAGCTAAGGCCAAGCGTACTTTTTCACCACCTGAAAAGTGCTTTACAGGCTCAAAAATGCGCTCGCCTTGCCAGCCAAAGCCACCTAAAAAGTTACGTAATTCTTGCTCACTGGCGCCGGGCTTAAGCCTTTGCAGATGCAGCAGCCCGTTGGCTTCCATGTCCAGAGCTTCTAGCTGGTGCTGAGCAAAGTAACCAATTTTTAGGTGTTCGCCAGGAACTACTTGGCCAGATAAAGGAGCAAGGTCACCTACTAATGTTTTGATCAAGCTTGATTTGCCAGCGCCATTGGGGCCTAGTAAAGCATAACGTGAATCATGTAATAAGGTGATGTTGGCGCTTACAATAGGCTTGTCATAACCAATACTCACTTGATCTAGATCGATTAACGTAGAGCTGGTTTTTTCAAACTCAGGGAATCGAAAGGTAAAAGGAGAGTCGGCATAGGCGGGTGCAATTTTTTCCATGCGTTCTAGTGCCTTCATACGACCTTGGGCTTGCTTGGCCTTACTGGCCTTTGCTTTAAAGCGCTGAATAAAGCTTTCGATGTGGGCTATTTCGGTTTGCTGCTTGGCATACATTACTTGTTGTTGAGCCATGCGCTCAGCTTTTTGACGCTCAAAAGCCGCATAGTTACCACGATAAGAGGTGAGTTTTTTGCGATCCAAATGCACAATCACTTGGACTACCTGATCTAAAAAGTCACGGTCATGAGATACTAGAAATAAGGTGCCAGGATATTTTTGTAACCATGACTCAAGCCACATGGTGGCATCAAGGTCTAAGTGGTTAGTCGGCTCATCTAAAAGCAACAAATCTGATGGACACATGAGCGCTTGAGCTAAGTTTAAGCGCACACGCCAGCCCCCAGAAAAACTACCCACAGGTTGGCTCCAATCTTGTTCTGGAAAACCTAAGCCTTGTAGTAGTTGCTGCGCACGGTTTACCGCACTATAACCACCCACGTGGTCATAATCTGCATAAACGTGACTTAAAGCGGCTTCATCATGAGTGGCTTCGGCTGCCGTAATGGCCTCTTGTGCTGCCCTTAAAGCTACGTCGCCGTCTAACACATGATCTAAGGTAGAGCGATTTACGTCGCCTATCTCCTGGGCCATGTGTGCCATACGCATAGCAGGTGGCCAGGTGAGGTGTCCAGCATCAAGCTGTAATTGCCCAAGCAACAGCTTAAATAAAGTCGTTTTACCGGCGCCATTGCGTCCAATTAAGCCATACCTTTGGCCTGAATTTAGGGTCAAGTGAGCCCCCTCAATAAGAGGTTGGCCACCGCGTTGTAGAGTGATATCGTCAAATTTAATCATGGTCGCGGATGATACCACATGCTTAGCTAGCCATAAGCCTAAACACTCATAAATATAGCCAACAAAATGCAATCAAATGTAAACAATTGGAAATACTTTTGCTTCGTGTTTGAACCTTATATATCCTATGCAGCACGCTGAATAATAACGTTTAGCACTATGACAGAGGAATACTATGAAAACTTTAATGAGTCGCTTGGCCGTTACCAGCGCTATTGGCCTTGCAGCAACACCGGCTGCTGCAGAGATCGACCTAAATAACGTGGAGCAAAATGTAAGCTATAGCTTAGGCACTTTGGTTGCTGGTCAGCTTGCGAGCGATTTTGACAACCTTAATTTAGAAGCTTTTGTAGAAGGGTTTAATGCGGCTTACCTTGGCCAAAAAATGCTAGTAAGCCCTGAACAAGCAGTGGCTGCTGTGCAAAATTACCAACGCCAAGTGGCTGCTTCAAAGTTTGATAGCGCTTTAGTCAATAGTGAAGATTATTTAGCACAAAATGCGCAAAAAGAAGGCGTTCAAGTCACTAAAAGTGGCTTACAGTATGAAGTGTTGGCTGAAGGTGAGGGCGCAAAGCCTGCAGCAACTGATACTGTGACAGTGCATTATCATGGCACTACTTTGGACGGACAGGTTTTTGATAGCTCTGTAGATCGCGGTGAGCCTACACAGTTCCCACTAAACGGGGTTATAGCGGGCTGGACTGAAGGTGTTCAGTTAATGAGTGTTGGCGCTAAGTATAAGTTCTTTATCCATCCAGATTTGGCTTACGGCACTCAAGGTGCTGGCCAGGTGATTGGGCCCAACGATGCGCTAATCTTTGAAGTTGAATTGATCAAGATAGGCCAATAAGGCCAAACCTTTTGTTTACAAGCTATTCAACATAGCTTAATTACTAAAAACCCCAGCAAGCTGGGGTTTTTTATGTCTGCTATAAAACCTTACGGTTTATAGGTAGTTCAATACCAATACCATCACAGCAGTTAGGCCTAAAGAGCCATGAATTACGCCCTTCACTGTAGCCAAAGGACCCTGCTTACCAAACATAGCGTTGGCCTGCAGAGCAGCAATGATTACCAACATAGCAATCATAGAATTGCTCATAGTAAATGCACTGTAGCCCATTCCGCCAGTAGGATGGCCAGAAGCAAGCATACAAAACGCCATTGGCGCAGAATATAAAACGTTGTGACGTGAAGCCAACAATGCTTTAGCACCGGCAGCTGGAGCGTCGCCCTCAACCATGCCTAGAGCAATTTTCTGGTTTGGCCAAATGATGATCCAAACGTTTAAAAACATTAGTGTGCCAAAGATAGCACCGATAACAATGTAGTTATTTAGTGCTGCACCAAGGGCGCCAATAAGGATAATACCAGTTATGAAAGTGCCCATAGCACCCCAACGGAACCACCACAAAGCACTTGGAGCTAGCTTAGCTTTAGCATCTGCTAGGCCTTCAGGGCTAGCTTGCTTAAAGTAGCCACCTTGAATGAAGTTAAAGTAGTACAGCATACCAATCCAAGTAATGCCGAATAAAACGTGTGACCATCGGAATAAAAATCCTAATAAGTCCATAGTACGCCTCTCATGTAATTTAATTTAAGATAATGGTTCTAGCAGTCTCTAGATCCAAGGGTGATGGCCGCCATTGTACAATTAATGTAACGGCCTGTTCTAGTTTTTTGCAACAAAAACTATTGATCGTCTAAGTAACGCTCTGCATCTAAGGCTGCCATACAGCCTGTGCCTGCAGAAGTAATCGCCTGACGGTAAATATGATCCATTACATCACCCGCAGCAAATACGCCCTCAATGTTGGTCTGGGTAGCATTACCGTGGCTGCCGCTTTGTACTTTAATATAGCCACCTTCCATGTCTAATTGGCCTTCAAATAGCCCTGTGTTTGGTGTGTGGCCGATAGCAATAAATATACCATCAACGTCTAAATCTTTGGTGCTACCATCTTCGCTACTCTTAATACGCATGCCAGTTACGCCCATGTCATCACCTAATACTTCATCAAGGTTGTGATGCCACTCTACTTTAACATTGCCATTTTCCACTTTATCCATCAAGCGATCAGCGAGAATTTTTTCGCTACGAAATTTGTCACGACGATGAACTACCGTCACTTCACTAGCAATATTACTTAGATAAAGCGCTTCTTCAACAGCAGTATTACCACCGCCGATGACAGCTACTTTTTTGTTACGATAAAAGAAGCCGTCACATGTGGCGCAGGCAGATACGCCACGGCCTTGGAATGCAGTTTCGCTGTCAAGGCCTAGGTAGCGAGCACTTGCCCCTGTGCATATAATCAAAGCGTCACAAGTATAGTGAGTGCCTTGACCTGTGAGTTGAAAAGGTCGCTGATTTAGGTCTACAGCATCTATTTGGTCAAAAATAATTTCAGTTTCAAAACGTTCAGCATGAGCTTTCATACGCTCCATTAAGGCAGGGCCTTGTAAGCCCTCCACGTCGCCAGGCCAGTTATCCACTTCTGTAGTTGTGGTTAGCTGACCACCCATTTGCATACCTGTAATTAACACTGGATTAAGGTTAGCACGTGCTGCATATACTGCAGCAGTGTAGCCTGCAGGTCCAGAACCTAAAATTAGTAACTTACAGTGCTTTACTTCGCTCATGGGGAGTCCTATATAATGATATGGTACAACAAAAAATATGCGCCTGACTTTAGCATAATTCAACCCATACTTCAGGCACTTTATGTCATGCTTTTGTAAACAAACGAGAATGCACATGGGCAACAAAGTCGACAAGAATACTGATGATAAAATCCGTTTAGATAAGTGGCTATGGGCGGCAAGGTTTTATCGCACCCGTGCCCTTGCAAAACAAGCTGTTGAAAGCGGTAAGGTGCATTATCAAGGCACTAAAACTAAATGCAGTCGTGTCGTGGAGCTACACGCAAAAATAACCATACGCCAAGGTACTGATGAAAAAACTGTTTTAGTGCAGGCTCTCTCTGGCTCTCGAAGAGGTGCACCTGAAGCGGCACTTTTGTATCACGAAACAGCACAGAGTGAAAAAGCGCGAACAGACTTAGCTGCCGGCAAAAAAGCCATGGGTCAAACCACTATTTCACAAGGTAAGCCTACAAAAAAGCAGCGCCGAGACCAGCAGCGTTTTGAACAACAGCAGTTGTAGTTTACAATTAACATGTATCCACCTTTTAAGACTTCTTAATCAAATGACCAATGACAAAATGCAAGGCTTCATGTTCGACAATATGGACATCCGTGGCGTTCACTTGCGGCTAGATCAGGGTGTAAAAACCTTATTAGATCAACAAGATTACCCTGCCCCTGTGGCTAGTTTGTTAGCGCAGATGCTGATTGTGGCGTGCTTGCTCAGTGCAAAGCTTAAATTACGGGGTCGCTTGAGCGTGCAAATTCGTGGTGATGGCCCACTTAAGTGGGTCATGGCCGAATGCCGACAGCTAAGTGACGACCCAGAGCAGCCATTTAGAGTAAAAGGCATGGCGCAGGTCAATGAACCTATCGCTCCCAACGCAACCCTTAGTGAAATGGTGGCAGATGGCCGTTTAATTATCACTATCGAGCCAGACCAAGGGCAGCGCTACCAGGGTGTAGTAATGGTGGATCAGCCCACCTTGGCTCAATGTATTGAAAGTTATTTTTACCAATCAGAACAGCTGCCTACTCATATCCAACTGGTGAGCACAGACCAAGGTGCTGCTGGCTTTATGTTACAACGATTACCTCAAGCTGAGGCTGAAGAACACCAAGCTGACTTAGATTGGGAGCTAGTGCATGCTTTGTCTGCCACACTGACAGAGCATGAACTTGCACAGTTACCCGCAGATCAAGTATTACATAGATTGTTTCATGAGCAGCAAGTAAAAGTGTTTGCTCCTCGGGCTGTTTTGCAAGAGTGTGACTGTAGTCGGCAGCGCTGTGGTGGGGCCATCACAAGCTTAGGAAAAACTGCTGCGGATGAAATATTACAAGAGCAAGAAGCCATCGTGATTGATTGCCAGTTCTGTAACGCCCATTACTCTTTTGATAAGGTAGATTGCCATGTTTTGTTTGAGCAAGGTGTGATCGCTGATAAAGAACCCCAAGCAGTGCATTAAGGTTATTAAAGGAGCTTTTGTAGATTTTTAATTAACACAGTAACCATTATAATTAGCACTAATGGCCCATATTTCATTATAGCCATACTTTTTCAACTTTTTATAATACTTTTCTGCCATAATACAGCCAAATTTTCATCGCCAAAATGGCGTACTCCCGTTTAGGTTTTTAGACCTTGTTTAAAAACCTAAGTAATTCAAAGGTATAGATACATGACCGCAACTGTAGCTACAAATACTGGCACCACCTACACGCAACTTTCCCCTGCAAGTCTGATCCAAAAAGCGATTGCTAACGGTGAAGGTACTTTGGCTAACACTGGGGCACTTAACGTGATTACCGGTCACCGCACAGGTCGTTCACCCTTAGATCGCTTTGTTGTGCAAGAACCAACTACGTCAGATGATATTGAATGGGGTGCTATAAACCGTCCGGTAACGCCAGAAGTTTTTGACGCCCTTTGGGATCGTGTGGAGGCTTCATTAGTTGGTCAAGATCAATATGTGGCTAACGTGCACGTAGGCTCAGATCAAAATCATTACATCCCTATTAAAATGACCACTCAAACGGCATGGCAAAACTTGTTTGGGCAAAATCTCTTTATCGTGCCTAAGCAATACAACACTGCCGGCAAAGATGAGTGGCAAATTCTTAACGTAGCCAACTTTGAATGTGACCCGCAGCGCGATGGCACTAACAGCGATGGCTGTGTCATGATTAACTTTGCCGATCGCAAGGTGCTGCTTGCAGGCATGCGTTATGCTGGCGAAATGAAAAAGGCCATGTTCTCTGTACAAAACTTCCTGTTACCAGCAAATGACGTATTACCAATGCACTGCTCTGCTAACGTGGGCGATGATGGCAAAACAACCTTGTTTTTTGGTTTGTCTGGCACAGGTAAAACTACACTTTCTGCAGATCCAACACGTTACTTAATCGGTGATGATGAGCACGGCTGGGGTGAAGGCGTAGTGTTTAACATTGAAGGGGGTTGTTATGCTAAGACCATTAACCTTAGCAAAAAGAATGAGCCTCTTATTTGGGATGCCATTCGTTTTGGTGCTATTATTGAAAACGTGTGTTTGGACGAAGACAGTAAAGAAGCAGATTACGACAACACTGATATTTCAGAAAATGGCCGTTGTGCATATCCTTTAGAGCACATTGAAAAACGTACACAAGACAACTTGGCAGGCGAGCCTGAAGCCATTATTTTCCTAACCTGTGATTTAACAGGTGTATTGCCTCCTGTGTCTATCCTATCTAAAGAAGCAGCAGCCTATCACTTTCTAAGTGGCTATACCGCTCTGGTAGGGTCTACTGAAATGGGCTCAAGTGCAGCGATTCGCTCGACATTTTCTACCTGCTTTGGCGCACCTTTTTTCCCTCGCCCAGCAGGAGTGTACGCGCAGTTATTGATGAAGCGTATTCAAGCGTTTGGCAGCAAGGTGTATCTTGTTAATACTGGCTGGACAGGCGGGTCATACGGCACGGGTAAGCGCTTTAGCATCCCTACTACTCGCGCCATTATTGCAGCCATTCAAAGCGGCAATATTACCCAAGCGCAAACCCAGCACTTAAGCGGGCTAAACGTAGATGTACCTACTACCCTAGATGGCGTAGATAGCAATTTGCTAAATCCGCGTGACACATGGCAAGACCCAGCTGCATACGATGCTGAAGCTGATGTTTTAATCGCTAAATTTAACGAAAACTTCAAACGTTTTAGTGTTTCACAAGACATCATTGACGCAGGCCCACAGCAAAGCTAAACCTCCACTGGTTATGCTGTGATTATAAAAGGCTCCTTTTTAGAGCCTTTTTTTTGCTTTAAAATACGGCTTTACGTATGCTTTTAAATCAACCTCTTTAAAACATCATCTAGCGACCCTATTAATAAGGCTATGCTTTAAAAATGATAAGGATGCTAAGTTTGTGATACATCAGCAAATTGCCACCGAACTTGCGGTACAAACTTGGCAGGTAGATGCCGCTATCAAATTATTAGATGAAGGCTCTACGGTGCCTTTTATTGCGCGTTATCGTAAAGAAGTCACCGGAGTATTGGATGACACTCAACTGCGTACATTAGAAGAGCGGCTAGGGTATCTGCGAGAGCTAAATGCCAGACGTCAAAGTATTCTAGAAAGTATTGAAAAACAAGATAAGCTCACGCCCAAGCTTACTAGCCTTATTAATGCGGCAGATAATAAAACCCGCTTAGAAGATTTATACCTACCTTATAAAATAAAGCGCCGTACCAAAGCTCAAATCGCCATAGAAGCTGGCTTGCAGCCATTAGCTGATGCTTTATTGAAAGACCCTGCCCTTAACCCAGAGCAGGTGGCCCAGCATTACATTAATGTAGAGTTACTCATCAATAATGCCAAAGACGCCCTAGATGGCGCCAAACAAATATTGATGGAGCGTTTTAGTATAGCGGCTGATTTACTGGCCGATCTGCGTATCTTGGGCTGGAAAAACGCCAAGTGGCAAACGCAGGTGGTTGATGGCAAACAGCAACAGGGGGCAAAATTTCAAGACTATTTTGACTTTCAAGAAGCTTTAAAAACTATTCCATCCCACCGAGCATTAGCCATTTTAAGAGGTCGTAATGAAGGGTTTTTGCAGGCTACCATTTTATGGTCTGCCAACGAACATCTGCCCTTTGAGTCTAAAGTAGCTAACTATTGGAACATCAAAGATCAGGGTCGAGCCGCGGATAACTGGCTTAATGAAGTGGTGCGTTGGACATGGCGAGTCAAGCTGTCTAGCCAATTAGAAACAGCCCTTATTAACCGAGTTAGAGAAGCCTCAGAGCACAGTGCCATAGATGTGTTTGCCAACAATCTAAAAGATCTATTATTAGCTGCCCCAGCAGGTGACAAAGTGACCCTAGGGCTAGATCCTGGCTTACGTACAGGGGTAAAAGCCGTAGTCGTAAATTCAACAGGTAAGCTATTAAGTACGCAAACTATTTTCCCTCATGTGCCTCATAACAAATGGCAGGCCGCTATAGAGTTTTTGGCGCACTGGTGTAAAACCTACTCAATTCGATTGGTTGCCATAGGCAATGGCACAGGTTCCAGAGAGACGGATAAGCTAGTTAAAGAAGTTCAAGCTCGACTAGGTGTTGATGCGCCACAGCGTATTATTGTCAGTGAAGCAGGGGCATCAGTATATTCGGCATCAGCTTTAGCTGCAGCAGAGTTTCCAGAGCTAGATGTAAGTTACCGAGGGGCGGTCTCCATCGCCAGACGCCTGCAAGATCCATTGGCAGAGCTAGTAAAAATAGACCCCAAAGCTATTGGTGTAGGCCAATACCAGCATGATGTAAGCCAAGTACAATTGATAAAAAAGCTAGATAACGTAGTAGAAGATTGTGTGAATAATGTGGGCGTAGATTTAAATACGGCTTCAGCGCCCTTATTGCTGCGGGTGGCAGGTTTAAATAAAACTATGGCAGACAATATAGTGGTGTATCGAGACCTAAATGGTGCCTTTAATAATCGTAAACAGCTACTTAAAGTGGCACGCTTAGGTGACAAAGCATTTGAGCAATCAGCTGGATTTTTGCGCATACGTGGAGGTGATAACCCACTAGATAGCACCTGCGTACATCCAGAAGCTTACGCTTTAGTGGGTAAGTTAGCTCAACAATTGCACTTGAGTGTTGCTGGGTTGTTGGGTAGTGATCAGCTTAAAAGCATTCAGGTTGCAAAGCTACATGAGCAAGGCGTTGGAGAACACACCTTACAAGACTTACTGGTTGAGTTACAAAAGCCTGGGCGTGATCCAAGGCCAGAATTTAAAATGGCCAAACTCACTGATGGCGTAGAGAGCATTAAACACCTCTCTTTAGGCGCCATCATGGAAGGAACGATTAGCAATGTCACAAACTTTGGCGCCTTTGTTGATATTGGTGTGCATCAAGATGGATTAGTACATATTTCTGCACTTTGTGAACAATACGTAAAGGACCCCCACGACATTGTTAAAGCTGGAGATATTGTAAAAGTGAAAGTGATGCATATAGACGTGGCTCGCAAACGTATAGGCTTAACTATGCGTTTAAGTGATGAATTACCCACACAAGATGATCCATCAACTTCTGATAAAGCTGCGGCTATTCAAGCTCACCACAAGCCTTCTCAAAAGGCTAAAACCAATGTTAAGCCTCAACAAGCACTTGGCAGTATGGCGCAAAAACTAAAAGATGCTCATGCGCAATTAAAAAAGTAACACCTACACAGAAATTGAACGCAAACTAGGCTAAACTCCGCTCGTCTAGTCTTCGCTATTTAAGACAATTTGGAACTATAAATGCCTACATATTTATCACAACACCTAAAAAAGGTGAAAAACTCTCCCGTGGCTAACACCTTGCTAAGCCTGCAATGCGGTATTGAAAAAGAAGGCTTGCGCGTGTCTTTAAATGGCCGAGTCAGCCATGCTGGTCATCCCAAAACGTTAGGATCAAGCCTAACCCACAGCAGTATTACTACGGATTACTCAGAAGCTTTGTTGGAATACATCACACCTGTCTTCCAAAGCCCTGTTGCGGCCTTAGAATTCATGCAAGAACTGCATAGTTTTAGCGCCAGCCAGTTACAACATAGTGGAGAGTATTTATGGCCTGCTAGTATGCCTTGTTTCTTGGATGGAGAAGATGATATTCGCATTGCGGATTTTGGCTCCTCAAACACAGGCAAGCTTAAGCACACATATAGAGTGGGCTTGGCCTATCGATACGGCAAGATTATGCAATCTATTGCTGGTTTGCATTTTAACTTCTCACCCAAAGACAACTTTTGGCCAGAGTATCAAAAACTGTTAGGTGATGAGCAGCCTTTATGTGATTTTCAGTCCAGCCAATACTTTGGTTTGATTCGAAACTTTAGACGCCATTCATGGGTATTGCTATACCTATTTGGAGCGTCCCCCGCTATTGATACAAGCTTCGTAAAAGGGCGCGATGTGCCTTTGCTTAAAGGCCCAGGCGACTCTTTAGTAGGGCCTTATGCCACCTCTTTGCGTATGAGTGATGTGGGATATAACAATAAAGTGCAGTCGGTTTTGAGTTTGTGTTTTAACGACTTAGAAAAATATGCAAAATCCTTAGAGCATGCGATCTCTACCCCTTTGTCTATGTATGAAAAAATAGGTGTAAAGGTGGATGGAGAATATCGCCAACTCAACGCTAACCTATTACAAATTGAAAACGAGTACTACAGTGACATAAGGCCAAAGCGGGTGACTCGTGCCGGCCAAAAGCCGGTACATGCTCTCAAAGAAGCAGGTGTGGAGTATGTCGAAGTACGCAACATCGACCTAAACCCCTTCTTGCCTTTAGGTATAGATGCACAACAAAGTCAGTTTATAAACGCCTTTCTTAGTTGGTGTTTATTTTCTGAAAGTCCAGTAATTAGTGACCAAGAGTGCAGCGTTATTGGTGTAAACCAAACGGTTGTGGTGCACCAAGGCCGCAAGCCTGGACTGATGCTTGAAACCTGTGCAGGCCCAAAAAGCTTACACAGCTTAGGCCTTGAAATGATGGAAAGCCTGCGTTTAGTGGCAGATATCATGCCGCAAAAGCAACAGGTTTTGGCAGCCATAGAGGCTATGACAGCGCGTATAAATGACTCCACGCTGACACCTTCAGCCCAAGTGCTAGCGGCTATGGAGCAAGGTGGTTTGTCGCATCAAGAGTTATGTTTTAAATTAGCTAAGCAGCACCAAGAGTATCACTTGAAGCAAACTATATCTTTACAGCGCAGGCAAGAGCTAAGTGATCAAGTGCATGAATCTATTGCTAAGCAAGAGCAAATTGAAGCTGAGCAAACCGAATCTTTCGATGACTTTTTGGCGGCTTATCTGGCCCAGTAAATGGGCCTTAGTGGCTCAAAAATAGCACGCTACTACCTATTACCACGAGCCCAGCACCTAGCCACGAACCAAGGCTAGGACGCTGCCCAGTAATAAACCAAACCACGGGTAATATGAGTACTGGGGTGATGGCTGATAAGGTCATTACAATGCCCACTTCTCCTGCGCCCAAGGCATAAACGACTAGCGTCATGCCTAACACTAAGCCTAAGGTTGCACTGGACATAGTGCGCAAAACAAAGGTAACAGTTGGCTTGGCATTAGCTTTAGCCCATGCAAATGGTAGCAAGCGCACAAGTAACAGCACCACAGCAGCAAAGCCTACTCTAATTGCTGAAGCTGCAATGGGATCTGCTCCAGCTAATAATACAGGCTTAGCCATAACCGCTCCTGCAGCTTGGCCAAATGCAGCAGTAAGCCCTAGCAAAATGCCTAAACCTAAATGTCCGCTAATTTTTTCTAGGCGGTGTTCACCCGAAGCTTTGCGTCCCCACCAGACTGCATTTACCACGCCTGCCAAAATTAACCCACAGCCAATGAGTAAGTTGGTACTTAGGGTTTCACCCAACCAAAGAAAACCCATACCAGCAGCCATAGGCGCGCTGGTGGCAAACAATACTGAATTGCGTCTTGGGCCAATGCGCTTCAAAGCTTGCATTAACGCGGTGTCTCCTACCACAATACCCACTAAGCTAGAGCCGATAAGAGCGATTACGGCGTTGTCTGTCATGCTAGACCACAAACCCATAACACTGGTGATAACAATAAGCACAGTAGCAGCAAACACAACTCTATAGCGATTAAACGCCACAGCGCCAAAGTGGTGAACGCCTGGGGCGGCTAGAATAGCAGTGAAAGTCCAGCATATTGCCGCGCCTAACGCGGCTAATTCTGCCAAAGGCAAGTTACTCATGTTATTCCTTTAAAATGAAGACGTGCGCAAGAATAGCAGCTATTGGTTCTAAATCCACTCATTAGTATAATATATTCTAATACTAAGGCCTTCGTGCCTAGGCCACTGCAAGCTTATTAGCCCAGAGCCAAATATTAAGGCTATAATGCCCTATGGATTACTCCTTCAAACTACAGGCATAACACCTATGCATTGCCCCTTTTGCAGCAACCCAGAAACCAAAGTAATCGACTCTCGCTTAGTGGGTGAAGGGACACAAATTCGCCGTAGGCGAGAATGCTTAACGTGCAATGAGCGTGTCACTACGTTTGAAGTGGCAGAATTATTAATGCCAAGAATAGTAAAACAAGATGGCACACGTCAGCCCTTTGATGAAGAAAAACTACGCGCAGGTATTTTAAGATCTTTAGAAAAGCGTCCGGTGAGTATAGAAGCGATAGAAGCCAGCATTAACCGTATTAAACAAGCACTTAGAGCAGGCGGCGAGCGAGAAGTAGGCACTCAGTTAGTAGGTGAAGCTGTAATGGCGCAGTTGCGTAAATTAGACGAAGTGGCTTATGTGCGCTTTGCCTCTGTGTATCGTAGCTTTAAAGACCTTAATGAATTTAGGGCCGAGATCGAACGTTTAGAACAAGAGCATCAAGGTAGCTAAGCTAATGGCGCATCAACTTAACCACGAACACTTTATGGAACTAGCCTTAGAGCAAGCAAGTAACGCACAGCTTATTGCTAGGCCTAATCCAGCGGTTGGATGCGCATTAGTGAAGCAAAACCAAGTCATTGGAACAGGTTTCACTCAAGAAGCAGGTGGTCCCCATGCTGAAGTGATGGCGATACAAGCCGCTGCTGGTAATGCTGCAGGCGCCACAGCCTATGTCACCTTAGAGCCTTGCAGTCATCAAGGTCGTACGCCGCCATGCAGTCTGGCGCTAATCAAAGCGGGTGTAGCTTGTGTTGTATATGGTTGCCAAGACCCTAATCCCAAAGTTGCTGGACAAGGTTTAGCCCACTTGCGCGCTGCAGGTGTAGAGGTGATTGGGCCAGTAATGCAAGCGCAGTGCGAGGAATCTAATAAGGCGTTTTTTCAGCGCATTACCACTAACAAACCCTATGTTATCAATAAGATGGCTATGAGTTTAGACGGGCGCACGGCAATGGAGTCTGGCGAAAGCCAATGGATTACTGGCCCACAAGCACGCGCCCAAGTTCACCTTTTAAGGGCTCAAAGCTGTGCGATAATTACTGGTATTGGTTCGGTGTTAAGAGATGATCCTAGCATGAACGCACGGGCACAAGAGCTGATGATATCAGGTGTGCCTGATACCACGGTCAAACGTATGAAACAGCCTTTGCGGGTGATATTAGATAGCCAGTTACGGATGCCTGTTACTGCCAAGCTATTGCAACAGTCAGGGCCAGTGCTAGTGGTCACCTGTGTGACAGATCTTAAATTGCATAAGCCTTTGGTTGATGCAGGGGCAGAGCTTGTGGTGTGTGCTCTAAACGATGATGAAAAAGTGGATTTAGCCGCCGTGCTAAAAGTGCTCAGCCAAAGGCAGTGTAATCAAGTTTTAGTAGAAGCTGGAGCTGGGTTAAGTGGTGCTTTTTTAACGGAAGGTCTAACAGATCACCTAGTCGTGTATATGGCGCCTAAGCTGTTAGGCAGCAAAGCCAAAGCTTTATTTAACTTGCCATTAGATAAAATGTCACAAGCCTATGGCCTAGATATTAAACACATCTCACAAGTAGGCCATGATTGGCGCATTGATGCCACCCCAAAAAGCGCTGATAGCTAGCCACTGCCAACGAAATCTGGCACAATAGTCGGCTAAATTACCTACCCACCACTTCGTTGTGTAGGCCTTGAATTTAAGTATAGGTTATCACATGCACATGAACACCTCAGTAGAGCTGATCGAAGACCTGCGACAAGGCAAAATGATCATTCTTATGGATGATGAAGATCGTGAAAACGAAGGTGATCTTGTAATGGTGGCCGAGCAAGTGCGGCCAGAAGATATTAACTTTATGGCCAAGCATGCACGTGGCCTTATCTGTCTTACGCTATCTCGCGAACATTGCGCTAAGCTAGATTTGCCACTTATGGTAAAAAGTAATGGCACAGCCTACGAAACCAATTTTACAGTGTCCATTGAAGCTGCCGAAGGAGTCACTACCGGTATTTCTGCAGCAGATCGGGCTTACACTATTCGTACAGCGGTGGCAGCAGATGTGAAGCCAGATGACATTGTGCAGCCAGGCCACATATTTCCATTGATGGCAAAAGAAGGTGGTGTGCTAACACGCGCAGGCCATACAGAAGCAGGATGTGATTTGGCTCGGCTTGCAGGCTACTCGCCAGCCGCCGCCATTGTTGAAATTATGAATGATGACGGCACTATGGCTCGTCGTGATGACTTGATGAAGTTTGCTGCTGAACATGATCTCAAAATTGGCACCATTGCAGATTTGATCCACTTTCGCAATCTCAACGAAAAGACTGTTAATAAAGTGAGTCATCACTTGCTGCCCACACGGCACGGAGATTTCAGTCTACATACCTACGAAGACAATATTTACGGGGGCACGCACCTAGCACTCACGATGGGCGACATTAAGCCACAAGACTCCACCATTGTGCGTGTGCACCAAGCTGACGTATTACGCGACCTAGTGGGGGCAGTACCTTCTGCACCTAAGTGGACTATCGACTCTTGTCTTGAGCGTATTGCTAAAGAAGGCCAAGGAGTATTGGTGTTACTGGGGCAAACGGAAGATCGCAACTTACAAGGCAGCATAGATGCCTTTTTTGACACGGCGGTACCTCGCCAATTTAATACAGATGGCTCTGGAGCTTACTTAAATGTAGGTACTGGCTCACAAATTTTACGTGACTTAGGCGTGGGTAAAATGCGTCTATTGAGTCAAGAAATGAAATTCAATGCCATTTCTGGCTTTGATTTAGAAATTGAAGAATATATCGACTGCGAAGATTAAGCAGTTGATGCAGGATAATTGGAGAAAAATATATGTCTGTAACTCATATTGAAGGACGTTTTGACGATGCCAATGGCCACTACACCTTAGTTGTAGGTCGTTTTAACTCATTTGTAGTAGAAAGCCTTGTTGATGGCGCGTTGGATACACTAAAGCGCCACGGAGTGGACGCAAATAATATTCGTGTTATACGAGTACCTGGTGCCTTTGAAATTCCGTTAGTAGCACAAAAAATTGCCCAGCAAGGCAAAGACGATGCCATTATTACCCTTGGTGCTGTCATCCGTGGAGGTACGCCACACTTTGAATATGTCTCTGGTGAAGCCTCTTCTGGAATCAGTAAGGTTGGCTTAGACCATGGTATTCCTGTAGCAAATGGCGTACTAACCGTAAATTCTATAGAACAAGCGATTGAACGTGCAGGTACCAAAGCAGGTAATAAAGGCGCAGAAGCCGCTATGTCTGCACTAGAAATGGTTAGTTTGTTACGTCAGTTAGAGGCATAAATGAACGCAAATAAAGGTCGCCCAGACCGTCGCCGTGCAGCTAGAGAATTAGCGCTGCAGGCCTTGTATCAAATGCACATGAGTGGCGCTAGCGCCGTAGATGTGCAAGCTGAATTTTTAGTAGATCAAGATTTTAAAAATGCAGATAAGCGTATGTTTGGCCAACTTTTGTGTGGTGTTGCCGCACAAAGAGAAAGCCTTGATGTGATGATTGAACAGTATTTGGATCGTAAGTTGTCAGACTTAGACCCAATTGAGCTTAACGTATTACGCATGGGGGCCTATGAATTAAGTGATTCTGTATCAGTGCCCTATCGTGTTGTAATCAACGAATGTATTGAGCTGGGTAAAGTATTTGGCGCTACCGATGGCCACAAATACGTGAACAGTATTTTAGATAAAATCGCACTAGATCACCGTTTAGTAGAAATTACAGCTAAACAAAAAGCTAGCGCTAGCTAGGCAGACCTTGTGACCATTATAGGCGAATTTGATTTAATCAAACGCTACTTTGACCGCCCAGAGCTTCGGCCTGGGCCCGCCATGGCCCTTGGCCCTGGTGACGATTGCGCCTTGCTCCAACTCCCTACCAACCATCAACTTTGCGTCAGCAGTGACACCTTTGTGTCTGGCGTACATTTCTTTGCTGATATGTCTGCCAGCCAAATAGCCCAGCGTTGTTTGGCTGCTAGTGTGAGTGATTTGGCTGCAATGGGAGCCACTCCTGCATGGTTTAACCTATGCCTCACTATGCCCAGCGCAGATGCACCTTGGATGGATAGTTTTAGCCAAGGGCTAGCTGCTAAAGCAGGAGCCTGTAAGATTAGCTTAGCCGGTGGAGACACAACTTGTGGGCCTCTCACTATTAGTATTCATGCTATGGGTTGGGTGCCGGTTGGGCAAGCCATTACACGAAGTGGTGCAAAAATAGGCAATGTTATTATGGTTTCTGGCAGTTTAGGAGACTCCGCAGGTGGGCTGACTATTATGCAGCAACAGCGTGATGCCTCAGATCTATTGAGTCAGCGCTTTTACAATCCCACACCACGCATAGACCTTGGCCACTGGTTAAGAGGCAAAGCAACTGCATGTTTGGATGTTTCTGATGGTCTAGTACAAGACTTGGGGCACATCCTTAAAGCCAGTGGCTGTGGAGCTGATCTCAATTTAGCAGATCTGCCTTTGTCTGGCGCACTGCGTGCTCATGTGCCGCTTAACCAAGCTCAAGATTATGCACTTAACGGTGGAGAAGATTTTGAGCTATGTTTCACTTTGCCTGCTGAGCTTGTCAATGAAGCACAAGCCTACGCAGCGGCTCAAAATCTGCCTCTTACAGTAATAGGCCGTATTACTGACACGCTAGGGTGTAGAATTTGGAACTCCGATGGCAGCCTATATACAGCCCCTCAAGGCTATCAACACTTTTAAGGGTACGATATGAAAACCACTATTGTAAAACCTAACTGGTTAAATCCGGTACATATGCTCGCTTTTGGTTTCGGCAGTGGTGCAGCACCAAAGGCGCCTGGCACTTTTGGCACTATTGCTGCTGTATTGCTTTATTGGCCTTTATCAAAGCTTAGCTTTGACCATTATATGCTAATGATTTTAGTGACTAGTGTGGTGGGTGTTTATTTGTGTGGTAAAACGGCAAAAGATTTAGGTGTGCACGACCATGGTGGTATCGTTTGGGATGAGTTTGTAGGCTTTTGGATCACTATGATTGCAGCACCAGTAGGCTGGGTATGGATTTTGGTGGGATTTGTATTGTTTCGTTTTTTTGATATCGTTAAACCATGGCCCATTAACTGGATAGACAAAAAAATATCCGGTGGGTTTGGCATTATGTTAGATGATGTTATTGCAGGAGTAATGGCGGCCCTAGTGTTACAGGGCCTAGCCTGGTGGGTTTAAACCAATATTATTTTGGTAGAGATCATGGTCAAACGAAGGCAATAAATTGCCAACAAAATAAACAATATCAAGCTCCAGCCTGCAATAGATAAGCCTAAGAAGCTCCACAGCACTTCAGCACAAGATCCCGAACCTTTAATCATGGCCATGAATACATCCATAAATGGGAATGCATCAACCATATAGCTAAAGCTAGGTCCACAAGCAGGCACAAGGTCTGCGGGTAAACTTTGTAAATATAGCTGGCGTACAGCCAAACCTATACCCGCTAAGCTAAGTATGAATAGCACAAACCCATAACGCTTGTGGCCACCAAAATAAGGATTATGCAAAGCAGCCAGCATGAACACAAAGGCCATGGCTAGATAAACAAAACGCTGGCCCATACAAAGCATGCAAGGGTCTAAGCCCATTGCAAATTCCATATACAATGCGTTAGCCAAAATCGCCATACAAGCGATTAACCCAAGTATAAACTCCGTTCGAAAACCAGCATGTTTCATGTTATCTCATCTACTCTTAGTATATTGTGGCTGATACCACCTTATTATTATCTGCTTTCTTTATTCAGCGTTCAAATTAATCATCTTTTGATAAATAAGAAAGCTGACACAATATACAAGATAATTCGTCGCCATTAAACCCTAAGAGGTGTTTAATCCTAGAAATAGTGTAAAAACGAGAATAACGTAACGTTAAGTTCGTATTAAATGATATTTAATGCTGATTTGATCATATTAAAGAGCTTCTGAACCTGTTTCACCAGTACGGATACGGATAGCTTGTTCTAAGTTGACTACAAAAATCTTGCCGTCACCGATCTTTCCAGTGTTAGCAGAGTTACTGATCACTTCAATTACCTGATCTACCAGATTATCATCAACGGCAGCTTCAATTTTAACCTTGGGCAAAAAATCAACCACGTATTCTGCGCCACGATAAAGTTCAGTATGACCTTTTTGACGACCAAACCCCTTCACTTCAGTGACCGTAACACCTTGTACGCCCATATCTGAAAGAGCCTCACGAACATCATCTAATTTAAACGGTTTAATAATTGCGCTAACCAATTTCATTTGGAGCTCCTTTGCACTAATAAGTTATAAATGGCACATCGCCTAGCATAGAATGTTGCAGGGATTGTGCCAACTTTATTGATCAAAAAAACACCAAAAAAACACCAAAAAAGCGCTAATATTGGGTATTTAATGGAATTAATCCATAATTAAAGTAAAGCAGGCCCAAACTAGCGCAGTGCTTGAGCATAGCGCACCGAATTAGGGCGTATTTACAACCGATAGTGCAGCATTCACATCAACTGCTAGACTTAACAAGTATTCAATTTAGCCAAGGACAGGCCATGTCGTATGCTCTTACCTATAGCCGCGCTTATGTGGTTGTAGAAGCTCCTTTAGTGAGTGTTGAAACCCATCTTAGTGGCGGATTGCCAGCACTAACCATAGTAGGTCTGCCAGAAACTGCAGTTAGAGAAAGTAAGGACCGTGTACGCAGTGCCATTATTAATGCAGGGTTTGAGTTTCCCACCAAGCGCATCACTATTAACCTTGCCCCAGCAGATTTACCCAAAGAAGGTGGTCGTTTTGATCTAGCCATCGCGGTTGGGCTCTTAGCTGCTAGTGGCCAGCTGCCGGTAGATGAAGTAAAAGGTTATGAGTTTGTGGCTGAGCTTGCATTAAGCTCAGAGCTTAGGTGCTGCCCTGCTATTTTGAGCGCATCGGTGGGTTGTCAAGGTAGCCATAGAATAATGGTAGTGGCACCAGATAATGCAGCAGAAGCAACCATGCCTCAAGACAGCCGCGTGCTTTGCCCTAGGCACTTAAATGAACTGAGCCAGTGGCTACATCACCCAGAAAAACAAATCAGCCCAACACCATCACAATATACTGAGTATCACTCCCCAAGTGCCGAACTATCAGATGTGCGCGGGCAAGAGCAAGCTAAGCGGGCGTTAATTATCGCCGCTGCAGGCCACCATAACTTACTGATGTGTGGTCCACCTGGAACGGGTAAAACTATGTTAGCTCAGCGCTTACATGGGCTTTTAGCACCCCTTTCTCAAGCTCAAGCATTATCACTTGGGGCTATTAACTCAAGCTTAGGTTTATTTAACCCAAACACCTGGCGACAAGCCCCTTGGCGAGCACCGCATCATAGCGCTTCAGCGGTGTCGCTAGTGGGAGGAGGACGAGTGCCAAGGGCGGGTGAAATTAGCCAGGCACACCATGGGGTATTATTTTTAGACGAATTAGCTGAATTTCCACGACACGTGCTTGATAGCCTAAGACAACCACTTGAAAGCGGAGAAATACATCTTTCACGGGCAGCCTATCAAAGCATATTGCCTGCGCAATTTCTGCTTATAGCCGCCACAAACCCTTGCCCATGTGGCTACTATGGAGACGAGCACAACACCTGCCGCTGCACATCCACTAGAGTGGCTAACTATCTACAGCGTTTGTCTGGGCCACTGTTAGATCGCATAGATCTGCAAGTAGCCGTGCAACGCCCTTGCGCTGCTGCGCTTATGGCTCCTCAAGAAGGCATGACTACCAAAGAAGCGGCCAAATGGATCTTAGTGGCACAACAACGCCAGCTAGACCGCAGTGGCACACTTAATGGCTTGCTGCCTGCGGCACAACTAGCCACCCACGCTGCTCTTAAGCCAACACAACAAAAGGTGCTAGCTAGTGCCATTACTGGCTTAAAACTCTCACCTCGTGGAGTGCACAAAGTGCTAAGAGTAGCGCGCACCATTGCAGACTTAGACGCGCAAAAAGCAATCGACAAACATCACCTGCTAGAGGCGTTAAGTTATAGACGCCTTGATGTATTGACCATGGAGAGCCAATAAATATAACAGGCATGTGAGCGAGAAAACGCCTATAATGCGCAGCTAATTTTAGATACATTGATACCGAGTTAGCATACTGTGAGCCGCCTTAATCCACGCCAGCAAGAAGCCCTAGAAGCCATCACCGGGCCAGTATTGGTATTGGCAGGCGCTGGGTCTGGCAAAACCAGTGTAATCACCCAAAAAATTGCTTACTTAATCGGAGAGTGTGGCCTTAAAGGGCATCAAATTATTGCCCTCACCTTTACCAATAAATCTGCTAGAGAAATGAAAGAGCGGGTGGGTAACTTGATGACAGGTAAGGAAGCACGTGGCCTTACAGTGTCTACCTTTCATAACTTAGGGCTTAATATCATCCGTAAAGAAGTAGAGGCACTGGGATATAACCCTGGATTTTCTATTTTTGATTCACAAGATGTATTGGCGCTATTAAAAGACCTTACCCACAAAGAGTTTGAAGCTGCAGAAGACTCATGTGAACCTATTCAGCACCTTATCTCTAATTGGAAAAATGACCTCATTAGCCCCTCTCGTGCCATGGCAGGAGCTAATGGCCCAGAGCAAGCGTTGGCTGCGCGGGTATATGAGTCTTATCAAAAAACCCTCAAGCTTTACAATGGTGTAGATTTTGATGACTTGATTTTACAGCCAGTGGAGCTATTTAAAGCACGGGCAGACATTTTAGAAAAGTGGCAAAACAAAGTGCGCTACTTGCTGGTAGATGAATATCAAGACACCAATAGCTCACAATATTTATTAGTGAAGCAGTTAGTGGGCCATCGCAGCAACTTTACTGTGGTAGGCGATGATGACCAATCTATTTATGCGTGGCGTGGCGCTAGGCCAGAAAACTTGGCAGAGCTACAGGCAGATTTTCCCTCTTTAAAAGTGGTAAAACTAGAGCAGAACTATCGCTCTACTGGCCGTATATTAAAAGTAGCCAACCAACTGATTGCTAATAATCCTCATGAGTTTAGTAAGGCTTTGTGGAGCGATAAGGCCTTTGGCGACCCTATAAGAGTAATTAGTTGTCGCAATGAAGACGCCGAAGCCGAGCGTATTGCCACAGAGATTTTACAATTTCAATTACAAAATGAGGCCGAATTTAGAGATTTTGCCATACTCTATCGTAGTAACCACCAATCAAGGTTGATGGAGCTAAAGCTACAGTCTTATAAAGTGCCTTACAAAATAAGTGGCGGGCAATCGTTTTTCTCTCGTACAGAGGTGAAAGACATAATGGCCTACTTGAAGATTTTGCTAAATCCGGCAGATGACAACGCCTTTTTACGAATTGTGAACACGCCAAGGCGAGAAATTGGCGCGGCAACTTTAGAAAAATTGGTGAACTATGCCAACCAACGCGGTGAAAGCCTTATTCGCTCGTGCCAAGAGATTGGCCTAGAGCAGTTTATCACTGGCGCTGCACTAGCTAGAGTTAAAGAGTTTGGTAGTTGGATAGAGCATCTTTCGCAAAAATCGCAACAAGAAGACCCCATAGCCAGTGTGCGCCAAATGGTGCGCGACATGGAATACCAAGATTGGTTATTACAAACCAGCAGTGGCCCACCTATGGCAGAAAAACGTATGGCTAACGTTGAAACACTTATTTCTTCTTTACAAACGTCTCTAGAAAAAGCAGTAGAAAAAAATGACAATGCCGACATGGGTGATGCAGTTGCACGCTTAGTATTAATGGATTTGCTAGAGCGCCAAGAAGAAGAAGACGAAACTGACAGAGTACAAATGATGACCTTACACTCTGCTAAAGGGCTAGAGTTTCCCCATGTGTTTTTAATGGGCATGGAAGAAGAGCTATTACCACACAGAAACGCCGTAGAAGAGGGCAACGTGGAAGAAGAGCGTCGTCTAGCATATGTAGGCATCACCAGAGCCAAGCGCACTTTAGCCATCACTCTAGCTCGTAAGCGCAAACAATATGGTGAGCTTATAGAATGCTCACCGAGCCGGTTTTTAGAGGAGCTGCCAGAAGAAGACTTAGAGTGGCAAGGTCGTGGTGATGATGATCCTAAGAAAAACGAAGCCCAAGGCCAAGCCACACTAGCTGGCCTTAAAGGCATGTTTGCAGACTTTTAAGACGTCCTTTTTTGCCTGCTACGCCATTGATAAAGGCTATGCAACAACAAAGTGCCTACTACTAAAGAACCACCTTGCACAGCGGTAGCACTTGGGATGTCATTTAACACCAACCATACCCAAACTGGCCCAATAGCGGTCTCTAATAGCATCAGCATGCCTACCTCTGCTGCAGGAATACGCATAGGGCCTATAGTGATCAAGCAAAAAGCGATTGGGCTCACAAACAAACACAACAACACCATATACCACCAGCTATCGCCAGACAGTGCCATAGGGTTGCCCATAAACAAGCTGACTAAGGCCACAGCTAAGCCAGCTAATATTAATGGGGGCGTCATATCTCTGTGGCTAACAGCGCGGTCATTCACAAACTTTGCAGCCAAAGACACGCAACATAGTAAAGCTAGCATGTCGCCTAAAAAATTAGGCTCAGACCAAGACCCAAGCAAGACCCAGGCGATGCCCAACATGGACAACACAATAGCGGCCCAAGTGACGGGTTTGGGCATTTCTCGCAAAAATAGCCACCCAAGTATGGCTGCAAAAAGAGGTTGTGAGCTAATAATCACCAATACATTGGCTACACTGCTTAAATTGATCGACATGACAAATGCGATAGTGCTCACGGTCATGAAAAAAGAAGACCTAAGCGATGCTGCATCCATAGGCATGAATGGTTGTGTGGACTTTTGTAGCATAAGTAAAACCACAACACTTACGCTCAACAATAAACCACGCCAAAATAATAGGGTAAAAGAATCGGCCGAAATTAACAGGATTAGCAAGCCATCAAAGCTTAGAACCAATACGCCAGTGGCCGTGAGTAAAATACCTTTAATATATTCCGACATAGTAAGCCTTATTTTTATTAATGCACAAAAAACCCGGCAAAGGCCGGGCTTTTATACATCTAGCTAATTACTTAGAGTTATCAACTAGGTATGTAACAGCGCTGCTGATTTCATCTTTGTCACATTTTTTGCACATACCCTTAGCAGGCATGCCTTTGTAACCATAAAAAGCGTTAGAAAATAGTTTTTCTAGGCCTTTATCAAGGCGTGGAGTCCAAGCGGCAACATCACCAAGCTTTGGAGCACCAGCAGCACCACTATCATGGCAAGCAGCACAGCCACTGGCATAAATTTCTTTACCAGTAAGCGGGCCAGCAGGTGCAGCCACTACCACAGCTACAGGGGCTTTACAGCTTTGCCCTTCTACACAGCTTCTACCTACCGCGCTAATGCGTGTTCCAATACTTGCTTCACTATCATGATCAGCAATAACAGTGAATGAACCAAGGCTCAAAAGAATACCAGCTAAAACGCCAAACAAAGCTGCAGGCTTAAATGTAATCACGTGGGATGCCTCATACTAAAAGTAAAAAGAAAGTGAACCAGCAAAAATGCCAGACACCTTATAAAAATTTGAGCCCTATTATAACGGCATTATCACCAAACGGGAAAGGGTCATGAGCTAATCCTTAACATCTGATCTACAAATAGCTAAAAAAGTGACTTAGATCAAGTAAAAATGCCCCACCATAGACCTTGAACCGCAACCGCAACACACGTATCATACGGCTTCTTCGCAGTAGCCCTATCTATTTCAAGGGTCGTGCAATATGCGCCAGTAGCTCAGCTGGATAGAGTAGCAGGTTCCGATCCTGTTGGTCGGGGGTTCGACTCCCTCCTGGCGCGCCATTTAAATCAATCACTTACAGATTTTATGCTTTATAGTCTTCGGTAAATCTTGTATTTGGTCCCCTATTTGGTCCCCGTTAAAGTGGATTGATTGGCCTTACCAGCATCTCACCCGCAAACCCTGCCTACATTGATTCTTAGTATGTCACCCTAGAGTTTTTAGGCTGCCTTCCTATTGTAAATCAATTGGAGCTTCGCCCATGGACAGGTGCGTCATTGTCTTCATTACTTTGATCTTTAATATGAGGGCTTACGCTATTCAGATTACTCAATCTAAATCTTGAATTTTTTGTGATGGGGGGAGTCGAAAGTATTATTTATAGCGCAATATATCTGATTATTATTAGCCAAAATTACTTACGTGTACCTAACCGTGTACCAAAAATGAAACCTGTCTATTTAAATTATAGGTACTAAAACTGCCAGTTAAAAAACAACACTTCAATTTATTAAAAACTTGATTGGCTTTATAGCAAAAAAACTATTTAAAATTATATTACTTACTTCCAAAAGCTAAGCAAACTTGTTTAGAGGTAGACATTAGAACCTCTAGAAACCTTTCAATATTCTCATCAGTAAACCTACTTGTCAGCCCTGATAATGAGATTACACCAATAAGTTCACGATCACGTCCCAAAACAGGGACAGTAATACCTGCAATATCAGGGTCACGCTCGCCATGGCTAATGTAGTATCCCTGATTCTGGATTATTTTAGACTGAGCTGTTTTAGGGTTTACAAAGGCTTCTAGAACCTTTCCAGAAGAACCCACATTAAGTGGAGTTATTTCTCCTTCGTCAATATGATACCGCATCCGCCTTTTAGAATTCTCACAATAAAGAACGACACCTGAATCGCCACGCAAGACGTGAAATGCAGCAGTTTCTTCTGTTTTTTCAACAAGTTCAATTAGAGCTGGTCGAATAAGATTTCCCAGTTGAAGATTATCTCTGTAAATTGAACTAACACGCCAGAGTGATGATCCAAGATGAAAAACGCCTTCATAATCACGAGTAAGATAATCAAACTTTTCAAGTGACACACTGAGTCGTAATATCGTAGCTTTATCCAGGCCGGTTCTTTGCGCAAGCTGTTTAAGAGCCAGACCGTTATCACCCATGTTAAATGCCTCAAGTAAACGCAGAGCTCGTTCCACCGACTCAACCCCGCTTTTAATAGGTTTGGAACCGTCTGTTGACTTCGTCATTAGCATATCCTTTTTATAGGCTCTTTATTGGGCATGTGGGAAATTCAAATAATTGAAGATCTACATCTATGAACTACTAAAATTCTAACATGATTTTAGAATGACGTAATACAAAATGAAACATAATTTCATTTCATTAAACTTAAACTTGACTTTTCATTGGCAAGACATATAATGAAATGGTGTTTCATTTAGCGAAATATGAATTGTTTCATATTATGAAGCAATTAAAATAAAATAAAGGGCTTACAAATGAAAAAATATTCAAAAATTATATCCTTAACTCTAACGATGGGCTTAAGTATTGGTGTTGGAAATGTTGCCATTGCAGCAGGAGACAGTGTGACATTTGCATCATGGGGTGGATCATTTCAGGATGCTATTCGCTCATCAATGTTAGCACCTGCAGCCAGCAAGCTGAATATAACGGTCAAGGAAGATACGACAAACGGCATTCAAGATGTGCGTGCCCAGATCACAGCGGGTGCTGTTGCTTGGGATGTAACAGAGCAGGATTTACCCTCGTGTGAAACACTTAGTCGCGAGGGTAGCCTTGAACCAATTGATTATTCGATTGTTGATACAACAGGTATCCCCAAAGAGCTAATCCACGAAAACTACATTGGTTTCATCAACTTCACCAAGGTGATTGCCTATCGCAAGGATGCTTTTGGCGATAATGGTCCGTCTAATTGGGCAGAGTTCTGGGATCTAGAAAACTTCCCCGGCAAGCGCGGTATGCACGGCAAGGTGAACTACAACCTTGAGGCAGCACTAATGGCTGATGGTGTGCCGATGGCAAAAGTTTATGATACTTTGACTACCGACGAGGGCATGGCACGCGCCTGGGCTAAGTTGGGAGAGATCGCACCCGAAGTTACCGTTTGGTATCGTGGCGGTTCACAATCAGCACAACTGTTGCGTGATGGTGAGGTGGACGTGATTCATATGGGCCATAACCGCGTAGAAAGTGTGATTAATTCTGGTATTGATGTCGCCTATGCATTCGATGGTGGCACGATGGACGTTGATTGCTTGTTGGTTCCTAAGGGCGCGCCAAATGTTGAGAACGCGATGCGTCTAATCAACGAATTGCTAAGTGCCGAAGCGCAGGCGCGGCTGGCGGTAACGATGCCACTAGGCCCTGTAAATACGGGTGCGTTTGATACCGGTATTATCTCGGCCGAGCAGGCTTTGTTAGTCAACACCCATCCCAACAACTACAGCAAGCAACTTCTGGTTGATCCGAGCTTCTACATCGGCCAGCTGGGTGAATTAACTGAAGAGTTTGACACGCTGATCCAGCAGTAATCCAGCTATAGTAGTAATCCATTTTGGCGCAGTGCAATGTGTACTGCGCCAATTTTTTTGTCAGGTTTAGGAGCCCTTATGTCGTCTACCACCCAATCCCTTCCCATCGAAATATCCAGCCTCTGCAAGGCCTATGGAGCAATCAAAGCGCTGGATGATGTGTCGCTAAATATTGCTGCTGGCGAGTTCTTGACCCTGCTTGGGCCATCGGGCTCGGGTAAGACGACACTCCTGATGGCGCTCGCTGGTTTTGTGCGTCCTGATGGTGGGTCTATTCGGTTTGGTGATCGAGAAATGATTGCGACACCACCGCACAAGCGTGGTCTTGGTATGGTCTTTCAAAGCTATGCGCTGTTTCCATTCATGACGGTGGCGGAAAACGTGGCCTATCCATTGAAAATTCGTGGGGTTTCCAAAAGTGATCAAAAGACGCGCGTCGAACGTGTGCTTGATACTGTAGAGCTTGGTGGCTATGGGGATCGGCGCATTACCCAACTCTCTGGTGGTCAAAGGCAGCGTGTGGCCCTTGCCCGGGCTATGGTGTTCGAGCCGCAGATTATCCTCATGGACGAACCACTATCTGCACTTGACAAAAAGTTGCGCGAACATATGCAGATTGAATTGAAGGCGCTTCATCATAAATTAGATGCAACTGTTGTCTATGTGACCCATGATCAGCGCGAAGCCCTGACGATGTCAGACCGGATTGCGGTAGTCAATCATGGGCGCATCGAACAGATCGATACTCCTGAGAGGCTATATCGTCAGCCCCATAGTTTCTTTGTGGCGGACTTTATCGGGGAGTCAATTTCCTTGCCGGTAACGGTAGCCAACGATACGGCGCAATTTGGTGGGCGCGTGCTGAAATCTGATTTAGTCATTGCCCAGGGTAGCGGAGGGCATCGCTTAGTGATCCGGCCTGAATTGCTGGAAGTCATGTCGGGCCCTGTGCCTGAAACTGCCAATGATTTTTCTGGCAGGGTCAACGACATCATTTATCAAGGCGACAGCGTGCTGGTTATCGTTGAACACGACAGCGCGGGCATGATCAATGTGCGCGTGCCTGCCAATCGTGCTGGCCAGACTGGGCTACCTTTTAAGGGAGAGAAAATCGGCCTTGCCCTGCACCCAGAAGATACGATCATCGTACCGGAACATGTGTCATGAATATCTCTGAGGCCGATGCGAGAGCTAAAAAATTTGAGAACGCAAGCACACTCAAATCTGAAGAACGCCGCGAAAGTTTGACGTTTTTGGGGCTTTCGATGCCTGCAGTTCTTGCAATTTTAATTGTCGTGTTTCTGCCAATTTTCTGGCTGTCTTCGCTCTCGTTTTACAATGCGGCGGGCGAGTTGAGCACAGAAAATTATGCACGTATTTTTGAAAGCGCTTTGTATCGTCGAACCTTTGTTGTCACCTTTCAGATCAGCATTGCTGTGACGGTGATTTGTATTCTTCTTGGCTATCCGCTGTGTTATTTGTTAACCAAGGTGAAGGACAGAACGGCTGCCATTTTGATGATTTTTGTGCTGGTTCCGTTTTGGACATCGGTTCTGGTGCGCACCTACGCCTGGCTGGTGCTGCTGCAGCGTAATGGCATCATTAATTCGTCGCTCATGTCGCTTGGTATAATTGAGGAACCGCTGCAACTAGCGCACAACCTTACAGGGTCAATCATTGGCATGGTACATATTATGCTCCCGTTTCTAATTTTGCCCCTCTATGCCACTATGCGCAATATTGACACTGACTTAGTTAGGGCCGCTGTGGGGCTAGGCTCCAGCCCACGTGGAGCTTTCTGGCGGGTGTTTTTCCCGATGTCCTTACCGGGCCTTTCCGCAGGCATCGTGCTGGTCTTCATCTTGTCACTTGGGTTTTTCGTTACACCCGCTTTGTTGGGCGGTGGCCGCGTACAAATGTTAGCGCAGCGCATAGAAAGTACTATAACAATTTATTCCAATTGGGGTGCAGCATCGGCTTTGGGCGTTGTCCTGCTGTTGTTGGCACTGGTGATGATCTGGCTGATGAACCGTGTCTTTGGCCTCGACAAACTATTCATGCGCTGAGGATATAGAAATGGAACAAGTTGGACAACGAAAAATAGACGGGCTGTGGCTTACAGTGGTCGGCATCGCAGTGCTTTTCTTTCTGATACTACCCACACTTATTGTGATCCCGATGTCGTTTTCGGGGGCCTCATTTTTGGAGTTCCCACCAACGTCATTCTCGTTTCGCTGGTACTCAGCCTATTTTACATCACCAGAATGGATGAGCGCCACCAAGACGTCCCTAATTGCAGCGGTGATGACCACAGCGATTGCGACACCTTTAGGCTCACTTTGTGCCTATGGTCTGCATTGTTCTGCCCCGCGGATCCGGAACATTGCACAGATCCTCGTGATTATGCCCATTGTCGTACCGGTGATCCTGATCGCTGTAGGTGTTTTCAGCCTTTATGCCAAGCTGGGGCTCAATTATACGCTCACTGGAATTGTGATCGCCCATACTGCGCTGGCGCTGCCTTTTGTGATTGTGACCGTGATGTCGGGCTTGCAGAACTATGATTTTGATCAGGAACTGGCGGCACGCAGTCTAGGTGCTTCCCGAGCATACGCTTTGTGGACAATCACTGTACCGCAGGTCAAATTCTCGATTCAGACAGGGGCTTTTTTAGCCTTCATCACCTCGCTGGACGAGGTTGTGATTTCGATGCTGGTCTCGGGTGGGGACAACGCTACGATCACCCGCCGCATGTTCAACTCATTGCGTGATCAGCTTGATCCAACAATTGCTGCAATATCAACTTGCCTGATTTTTGTCTCTATCAGCGCTTTAGTTATTATTTCTATTTTTAATAGAAATCAAAAAAATAAGGATCAATTATGATTACCCAAAGGTTATCAAGAATATTTTTTCCAGCTATTCACTATTGGGTTGAAATTTAATGACTAAGCTTATGAGTGAATCTACAACTGCTAGTGCCACATATGCTGGATTCTCTGAAACTAATATAGAAGAAGTTACTCAAGGAAGTATTGTTATTTTTGGTGTACCTGCTGATTCCACTTTACCCAGACGAAGTGGCTGTTCAAACGGCCCTAAGGCTCTAAGACGCGCAACAATGGGCGCTTTGGGATGTTATTTCAACTCGCCATCCAAAACAGTTGTCTCACTTGATTCAGGAAAGGCCACCCGCTTTAGAAGTGAAGTCATTGGCATTGATTTAGGCGACCTTGCTGACTGTACTGAAGTCACAATAGACACTTTAAAACAAGTTGAACAGGTCACTGCGGGGGTGCATGAGCAGGGTGGATTGCCAGTTCTTTTGGGAGGAGACGGACGAATTCTAGAGGGATTGATTGCTGGACTGCAAAGCTCCGCTAGTGAATTTGGACTTCTTGTTATATCAAACCGATTGGATATACCAAGAGTCAATGGGTTGCCCTCTAAAGCGCTTTCATCATTGGTCTCAGTTAGGAATAATCCAGAAGACTATCCTCTGCTTGTTTTAGGAGCTAATGGCATTCAGCCGTATGCAAACTGGAAAGAAATAGAAGACATTCATGGCAATGTAATTTCTGCTGAAGATATTCATGAGCAAGGTACAGAGGTTGCTTTAAATGCGATTCGACAATTTGGCCTGCAAAACAAGCAAGTTTTATGCGTCATAGATGCTGGAGTTTTGGATACTGGCTTTGCAGCGGGGACGCCGGGGCTTAATGTAGGTGGCTTAACGCCATTGCAACTCATAGACATTCTTTCTAAAGCTAATTTAGGGTTACAGTTAGTAGGCATTGGTGTAACCAATGTCGCCCCTTCACTTGATGCTCGAGGTCATTCTCAATATGCCACTGCGCAGGCGCTTCTAGAAATACTGGGTGAACGGCTGTTTGAGGAAATGTCCTTATGAGCTCAGTAGATTTGCCTGTTTCAATGCTGTCAGTGCCCTCTTTTTTTGGGGCCCCTATTGGCGATATTGAAGATCTTTCAGAAGGAAAAATAGCGGTTGCAGGACTCTTCTGTGATCATTTTTCGGAAGGAGAGCCAGGCGCAAGATATGCTGCTAGGCAATTAAGGTATGCCTCCTTACCTGTGCTAACCCACAGACCAAATATTGCTTCTGCTAATAATATTATTGATGTTGGCGAACTCAATATTTTTCCTATTGAACCCCAGAAAACCCTATTAATTCTTAAAGAACAAAGTTTTAGAATTAACCAAACAGGAGCTAAACTTCTGGCATTGGGAGGAGACTATAGTCTTATTCCTGCCTTAGTCTCTGGCCGATTACAGGCAAGGCCAGATCGTGATTTGAAGATCATTCGAATTTCACGCAATTTGGATGCAGCAGAAATCTCAAATCCACAAAAAAAACCGCTAAGTCGTTCATGTGCAACACGACAACTTGGTGAACACTGTGGTGGCTCAAAATCAATTACGCTTTTAGGGGTAAGTGATTCAAGCGCCCTAGAGGAATTTGAATATTTAGCTGATAGTTTTGTTCGTTCAGCGCAACAACTGTCAACATCATTAAGCGGACTAACGGAACAAATACTAAAGGGCTTGCCAGACAAAAATGTTAGTTTTTATCTTAGTGTAGATATCGATGTTCTCGCCTTGCCGTCCATTCGTTCTAACTCTGCATACACTGGAACTGGACTGACACCAAAGCAGTTAACTTCACTCATCCTTGAGTTAGGAAAACTACCCATTATCGGTGCTGACGTGACTGGATATATTCCAGACCTAGATATCTCTGGCAGCTCTGCTAGTGTCACTGTTGCCGAGATTGTTAGAAGCGTCATTGAAGCAATGTCTCAGGAGAGTGTCCTATGCCGTTGAGAAATGCTCCATTACCTAGGATGGCTGGCCATCTTTCCTTTATGAGATCAGTAAGGGCAAAGGTTGAAGACTTATCACCAGGCACGTTAGCCGTTATTGGTGTGCCGATGGAAGGCAGTAAAAACCTACAATCTGGCGCCCGTTTCTCTCCCTTATCGATCAGAGAAACGTCAGTTTATTTTGGTTGGTATGCTAACCCGCAATTTAGTAATCCCATCAATATTGACGAGCAAGAGGTGTTTGATACGTCATCAATCAATGAGCGATTATTTGATCTTGGAGATATTCCACTTTTAGGACAAACCAGGTCAAAAGCTCAAGAGCTTATTAACCATGCTATTGCGCAAGTTTATAGTCGCAATGCCACGAGTATTGTTCTTGGCGGAGATAGTAGCATTATTGCTCCTGTTTCCAGAGCCATTGCCAATGGAAAGTCTGTCGCTTACATACAAATTGGCGGAAAGACACCGGGAACTTCGAATACAAAGCTTGATCATCAGGCTTCTTCACCTCTTTACTCTCTCTTGGCAAGTGGCGAAGTCAAGCTGGCAGATACTTGTATTCTTGCTCCAGCTGAGAATCCATCTGTAGAATTTTTAACGGAGCTTTCAGGTGCGGGTGCAAAAATATGTTCATCAAGCCAACTTAAAGACATGAGCTCTAAGGAGATTGCTGATTTAAGTCGCACATTATCGAACCGTGATGTACCCGTCATTATTAATCTGGATCTATCGTCGGTATCTTCAGAACTTCATGGTATGTCTGATCAACCCGTATTTAATGGAATGAGCCTAAAGTTGTTAAGGCGAGTTCTAGTGGCACTTGCTAGCGCACCTATAGCCACCCTAATTTTGACGGGTCATAACCCTACAATAAATGGACTAAGCGTCGTTAAAACTGGTCAGCGCTTAATTGTTACTGCACTCGTTGGATATATCTGTTCACGTCTTGGGCTTATGAATGATGTTAACTCAAATGATAATTAAAAAAAGGGGCAAACTCTAACTTATGTCAAATTATCCAAAAATGAACCCTGTTGCCTGCTCTCTTTTTAGTGCACCACTTGGATCTCCTGAAGAAGTTCAACCTGGCGCACTTGGGGTTGTGGGAATGCCATCTGACTGGACACATTCTAGCCGGGTTGGAACTCGCTTTGGCCCGGAGGCACTAAGAGTGGCCACTACCGAAATATCAAAATCTATTGCGCACGAGCAAGCTGAGTTTTTTGATCCTATTTTGAAAAATGTGCTTCGAAAACGTAAAGATACATGGATTACTGATTGTGGTGATGCTGATATATTTCCAGATTGTGTGGAAGATACCACTGAGTCTATTGCCTTAATGACACGAGCAATTACAGCGGGTGGTGGCATACCTCTTGGGCTAGGTGGTGATCATTATAATGGCTATCCTGCATGCCTTGGGTATTCACGAGGTCTTTCAGATCGAGATCCAAATCGAAAGTTTGGCTATATACAGGTTGATGGGCACCTAGATTTTACCAATCGCCTGGGCGCATGGGGCGCTCATAATCATGCGACTAATGGTCGACGCATTTCTGAATTCTCTAATATTGTTCAACCCAATATGGTCTGGATTGGAATATCAGGCTGGATTGATGGTGGCGAGTATGAGCTGATTAAAAGCATGGGAGGAAAGGTTTTCTCTTCCCAGGATGTTCATCGCCTCGGAGCTGCCAAAGTGATGGAGCTGGCTATTAAGCATGCCACAAGAGGGTGCGAAAGCCTTTATGTTTCGCTTTGCATTGATGCTATGGATGCTGGTTATCTACCTGGAACAGGTTCTGTTGTTCATAGTGGGATTACGCCAAGACAATATTGCCAAATGCTAGATACCCTTTCAGAAGCACCGTTTGATGGGCTAGATATTGTAGAGACTTGCCCCCCGCTTGATCCTTCAGGACGCACACAACAAATGGCTGCACATTTGCTCTTACGCACGCTTCGCAAACATATGTTTCACACCAGTGAATAAAATTAATTATGAACATATTTAAAGGCATTAATTCTTTTGGTGCACTCTATCATGACGGGGCACCTCAACCTCGTCCATCGCGCCCCTGGGTCACTGATTTCTCAATACTACCAGTGCCTTATAAAGGTATGGAGCTCGGTAATATTTCGGAGTTTGAACCTGCTCCAGACTGGAGTCGTTGGTGCTTGGGAGATACTCCCACCCACCCTAACGACACGTTGAACTGGATTGTTATCGAAGATAGCACTCGGCGACTTTATATTTGTGACCGCATGATTCTTGTTCGTGTTAGTTGGCAAGATTTATTTGATGCAGGATATGTTAATGGCGCTAGGGTGGTAATTGATGGCAAAACTTACACATGCCGATTGATGAGTGGAGGCAATGATTATCAGGTGGGCACTGATGGACTCAGTGGTGGCCATCCAACTGATAACGAGTGGGATTGTTTTATCTCAGGAGAAGAACAGGTGGAGGGATTGCCAACACTAACACCCGATGATCGGTCTGGAGTGTTAAGTGATAAGGTACTTCAAGCACCCCATAATCAATTCTGGAATTGGATTGGTGCTGTAAGTTGGACTTCAACACCCTATGCAAATCGTGAAGCGGCTCGCTGCTGCCGGGGTTATCAGGCGGGCCAATTTTTTTACTTAAATACCCATGATCATCGACATGAGGATATTGGTTGGCGACCTGTTTTGGAGCAATTACTATGACTATTCCAATGGCCAGCGGGCAAGCAATAAAACATAACTTTATCGCTGGTGAATGGCGTCCCAGTTTGGAATGTTTGGAGAACATTAATCCATCAGATACCAATGATGTTATTGCTAGATACGCCATTGCCTCTAGTAATGACGTGCACGATGCGGTTTCGGCAGCAGCCACTGCGATGCCAGTTTGGTCAGGCAGCACCTCTGGTGAAAGATTTGAGATTCTTGATGCAATCGGATCAGAAATTATTCAACGTAAGCATGAGTTAGGTGATCTTCTAGCCCGTGAAGAGGGTAAAACACTCAAAGAAGCGGTAGCAGAGGCTCATCGAGCCGGTAGTCTCTTTAAGTTTTTTGCAGCAGAGGTCTATCGCTCTGAGATAGAGGGTTATCGTTCCCTTCGCCAAGGCGTATCGCTTGAGGTTCGGCGTGAACCAATCGGCGTGGTTGCGGCAATAACTCCTTGGAATTTTCCGTTGGCGATTCCAGCCTGGAAAATTGCTCCAGCGCTAGCCTACGGCAACACTGTGGTTTTCAAGCCCGCCGAACTAGTGTCAGGTTCTGCTTGGGCGCTGGCAGAGATTATTTCGCGCGCAGGACTTCCAGAGGGTGCGTTTAACCTCGTCATGGGGCTAGGTACAGAAGTGGGTGCAGCACTTGTTGAGCATGCAGATGTGGCAGGTGTCACCTTTACTGGATCTACAGCTGTGGGACGCAAGATTGGTGCGACTACATTTGCCCGTGGAGGTAAGATGCAGCTGGAGATGGGTGGTCAGAACCCACTCATCGTGCTTGATGACGCTGACCTTGAAAGTGCGGTTGAATTTGCCATTAACGGCTCTTTCTATTCGACTGGCCAGCGATGTACCGCATCATCTCGACTAATTGTAACTGAGGGCATTCATGACGCTTTCGTTACCGCGATGTTACATCGCATGCAAGCTCTGAGAATAGGGGATGCCCGTAATCTAGATACAGACATAGGCCCTGTCGTGAGTGAGGCGCAACTGAAGAATAACCTTGGCTACCTTCACACTGCAAAAACTGAGGGTGCTAGGCTCTTGTTAGGTGGAGATGAGCTTGAACGCAAAACGCCAGGATGGTATTTATCGCCCGCACTTTTTACCAATGCTACGCGCGAGATGCAAATTTGTCGTGAGGAGGTATTTGGACCAATTGCGTCAGTCATATCTGTCAGTGACTATGATGAAGCACTCATGGTAGCTAATGACTGCGACTTTGGTTTGTCAGCCGGTATTGTTTCCAATGACCGCAAAATAATTGATCATTTTACAGCCAATATACAGGCTGGAATGGTACAGATTAATCTTCCAACTGCGGGTATGGATTTTCACGCACCTTTTACTGGGCGTAAAAATTCATCATATGGCCCACCTGAAAAGGGTAGTCATTGCCGTGAGTTTTTTACCAACAGTAAGGTTGTTCATGCAAATTATGGGGAGCGCTTAAACCCTAAAAAGGAGAGCGTATGAAACCTTTATTGGGCTATCGTGTACTTGATCTCTCAAACGTTCTGTCTGGGCCCTTCTGCGGCTGTCAGCTCGCCCATCTTGGGGCCGAGGTGATCAAGATTGAAGTGCCTAATAAAGGCGATTTAGCCAGGCAATTAGGCTTAGATGTTGAGCTCAATCAAAAACTCATGGGTGCTACTTTTCTTGCTCAAAACTCGGGTAAGCGCTCCATTACCATTAATCTTAAATCGGAGGAGGGGGTTGCTGTATTTAAACGTCTTGTAAAAACGGCTGATGTGATCATTGAGAACTTTAGACCAGGCGTGATGGATCGTCTTGGTGTTGGATATGAGGCACTTAAAGACCTGAATACAAATTTAGTTTATTGCGCAATATCTGGCTTTGGTCAGAAAGGTCCATTGAGTAGTCGACCAGCATATGACCAAATAATTCAAGGTATGTCGGGCACTATGAGCATCACCGGCGATGCAGAAACAGCGCCTTTGAGGGTTGGCTTTCCTATAGCGGACACCATTGGTGGAATGACCGCAGCTTTTGCTATTTCAGCAGCACTTGCTAAACAAGATGGTCAGCGCGGAACCTTTATCGACGTTTCAATGCTGGAATCTGTCATGAGCACCATGGGATTTGCAATTTCAAACTACTTCAACGCAAAGCAAGAACCTCAACCGATGGGTAATGAAAATTTTACGGGTAGTCCGTCAGGGACTTTTCGGACTGGTTCTGGACTCATCAACATTGCGGCAAATAAGCAGGAACAGTTTGAAGCGGCCTGTCAGGTCTTAGGTGTAAACGAGTTACTTGAAAATCCTAAATTTGCGACTCGGCAGGCACGTTTAAAAAATCGTGGTGAACTTTCTGAGTGTCTTAACTTAGCCCTCATAACTCGGTCTACAGAAGAGTGGACTATGTTGCTTAATAAAGTTGGAGTGCCTTGTGGCCCTATTTTAACGGTGGCAGAAGCACTAGCTCAGCCGCAGATTGCAGAGCGGGGCATGGTTGCTACTTACACTGACGTGCCAGGCGTAAATCGAGATATTCAAGTGACTCGTACGGGGATAAAACTTGATGGAGAAACTCCCTCTGTTGATACCCCTCCTCCGATGCTCGGGGAGCATACTGATGAGATTCTGGGTGAGCTTGGTTTGACGACTAGTGAAATAAAAACGCTTAAAGAAGGAAAAGCAATATGACAGGTATCGACATCGAGGTGAGTGAAGTTGGCCCGCGAGATGGCTTGCAAAGTATCAGTCAAATTATGCCCACTGAGGATAAAAAGCGCTGGATTAAAGCGTTGGCTTTAGCGGGTGTTCCAGAGATAGAAGTCGGTTCGTTTGTTTCAGCGCGGCTATTCCCACAGCTCTCAGACACGATGGATGTCGCAAAGTACGCCAGAACTATTAAAGGGCTCAAAGTGGCTGTTTTAGTACCAAATTTAAAGGGAGCTGAGCAAGCAATAATAGCAGGGGTCCACAAGCTTACCATCCCCATCTCAGTGAGTGAGACTCACAGCCTGCGCAATGTCAATCGAACCCATGGGCAGATGCTCGACGAAGTCAAAAGTATAGTTGATCTCATTAAACAGTTGCCTATTAATAAAAGGCCTACCATTGAAGGGGCGCTTTCAACCGCTTTCGGGTGCACTATTGAAGGCAATGTTTCAGAAGATCGAGTAGAGGGATTAGCAGTCGCCTTAATGGAGGCTGGATGTGACGAGGTGGGCCTTTCTGATACTACCGGATACGCTAACCCCGTGCAGGTTAAGCGTTTAATAGGCAAGGTCTGGAGTGCCATTGGTCGTGAGCATCTTAGGGGGATTCATCTGCACAATACCCGTGGGCAAGGGTTGGCAAATGTCTTAGCTGCGGTGGAAGTAGGCCTAACCACCATTGACTCATCTATGGGTGGTATTGGTGGCTGTCCAGCAGCGCCTGGTGCAAGTGGTAATATTGTTACTGAGGATCTAGTTTTCTTGCTAGAGGCCATGGGGCTAAAAACAGGTATTGATTTTGATAGGCTCATCGCCGCCAGAAATGTCGTTGCTACAGCGTTACCAGATGTTGAATTGTATGGCTTCACACCGAACGCTGGTTTACCTCTTAGTTATCCCCTAACATAGTGCTTTAACTTATTGAAAAAGAGCTACCTGCTTATATTTTTAACTGTTGTTTCAACGTTATGTGTCATCCTTAAAACATATCTTTAACTGATATAACTCAACAGATAAAAAGGCATGCTACTCCCAACGTTTGCTAAAAAATGGCGCTAGGAAACGAAAAAAGCCGTTAATTTAACCTACATTTTAATAGATATTGTAAGGGCTTTTTTGTATGTGGTGGTATAGAGAGACGGCATATTTCCTCTTAAAAGGCTCTTATTACATGGGTTGTAGTATTAGTTTTTAGTCTTTTTTCCTCTAATCGGCAGGGTATGGTTGTATCAAAATGGCGAGCTTAACCTCACAGACGTGGCGGCACGGGGTAAGATTGTTCAGCAGCTACAGAATATTGTCGTAAAGTAAAAAATATTACTGTGATAAGTCATAGGCTGTAAGTATTCGGTTTATTGTCTGGAAATGCTGACTAATAAAGTAATTCGGTATTTATATACAAGAATAGGAAGGCTCCTCACCATCAACCCGGCTGAACCAAATCCTTTAATGATGCATGCATCTCTGCTACCAGCTTACGTATGCTGATGACTTCTTTAGTTCTAAGCCCATGAACATAGCGATGGTGGTTCCTTCCAAAGGGAGTCGTAACTATTATTTACAGTACCATATGATAGTATTATTAGTCGTATATATTTACTTGTACCCAAGCGTGCACCAAACATTGCAGACATCAGTGTCTGACACAATATTTCGGACGCAAAACTATGAATCATCAAGATTTTCTTAGTAGCCTCTCAAATGAGACGCGTAAGAAGCTTACACAACGTCTTGATCGGCCGGGGTTGGTGCACCTCGTTTTGCATTTGGGGTTAATTGTCGGGTTCGGACTCGTCATTTATTTGAGTTTGCCTGGTTGGCAATTCTTGCTGATACCGCAAGGTATTGTGATCGTGTTTCTGTTTACACTTTTGCATGAATCTGTGCATCAGACGCCGTTTAAAACCAGTTGGTTGAATAATATGACAGCGAGGGTGAGTGGTTTTTTGATTTTCTTGCCGTCCATATGGTTCAAATATTTTCACTTCGCTCATCACCGCTTCACGCAGATTCCGGGAAAAGATCCTGAATTGGTGACTGAAAAACCTAAAACTACGTTGAGTTTCATCACCCATATTTCGGGAATTCCAACGTGGATTGGTCACTTCAAAACACTCGGACAGAATGCAATGTGTAACTGCGATGCAGACTTTCTGCCAAAGAGGGCAGAGGCGCGTATTATCAAAGAGTCCCGTTTACTCCTCTTGGCCTATGCATTGATTTTGTTTGGCGCAATATTTACTGGGTCTGCAGCATTGTTCTGGATCTGGATTCTTCCCGCACTGTTGGGACAGCCGTTCTTAAGGTTGTACCTTCTGGCGGAACATGGACTTTGCCCAACCGTACCAAACATGTTCGAGAACACTCGTACGACTTTCACCAATCGGATCGTGCGGTTTGTCACGTGGAATATGTCATACCACACCGAACATCACACCTACCCATCGGTCCCGTTCCACAAGTTGCCCGACCTACATGAGATCATGCAGCATGAACTAATCCATACTGAGCCCAGCTACAAGGCCTTTATGGGCAAATACATCGCGGACCTTACGGCAAAGTGAAGCGGGTAAAGACTACATTGTGGGGCCGGTCTTGAAGACGAATGGCTAGACGCGATGCGATTGTTAGCCTTGCCAATGAAGTATTTTTGTTTGCATGCTGCTTTAGTTATCACCCCTGCCTGCGTCACACTGCTTCCAACATCGATTAAGCACCTTATAGCGCGGCTTTGGGTGCGCTTACTCATTCAGCCATATAGCGCTAGCGATGCTAACTAGGCCTGACCTACAGATCTCTTAGTGACTTATTCATCTCTAATAATAGTTTGCGCATTACGATGACTTCTTTAGTTCTAAGGCCATGAACATAACGGTGGTGACTCTTGCCAAAGGTCTGGTTCGCCGGCCCGGAAGAGGCCCCACCGTGGCGTTTGCACCGACCATTACGAATGTTACCTTTATGCTTACACAGGCTGCCAGAGCGCGTTTTAGCGCCACAAGTGGGCAATGTGTTTAGGTCAAACCGATTGACCGTTACAAGGGCTTTATAGTTCTTTTTTAGCATTTACCCCCACCCCCTCATAAACTCCAATAGCAGCTTGGCCTCCAGCTTCAATGTTCACCTTTTCAACAATGATCTTCTGCTGGCCTTTGCCCTTCATGCGCTCAAGGGTGTTGATCTGGTCTATGCCTAGCCTTGATAATTTGGTGTACAGGTTGCCCAAGCTGTTGATGGATTGAGCCTGATCATAATTACGATCTAATAGCTGTGCGCTTTTGCCTAAGGTAATGTGAGTCATGGCCAATTGTGTAGCTAGCATGAGTTCAAGCTGATTCTTAGGATCAGATGCAGCTATAAGCGTTATTGACTTATTGAACGCACTGTCAAAATTGCTAGAAGAATCACTATTTTCCTGACTACGAACTAGGTTAATTAAAGGGCTAATTATTCCTTTGATTACATCAAGCGCTATACCCTCAATACCTGTTTTTTTGATCAACTTCATAACAGGGCTATTAGGTTCTTGTGATATTTCCAATTTGGCTTCAACTGGTTGTGATTTTTTTGTCATTGATAATGTCTCAATTAATACTGCTTATTATAGGTAATAGCCATGTTCTAAAAAATACGCTTCGTCAAAATCGCCATACCACTCGTCATCAGTTTGGTCCTCAGGTCGCTTCGTGATTTCAGGTAGCGATTTACTGTCACAATATATTGCACTACTGTTCTCCTTATCTATTGTATTAATAGAATAAGCACTATCCCGTGTTACCTTCTTCCTTATTACCGTTTTACCGTAGTAGTTTGCACCCGCAGCTGAATTAGATTGGAGTCCAAATGTTTCTAAGGGTTGTAGCGTTTTCTTGTCGGTGGCTGCTGTCGGTCGCTTGTCGGTCTGCTGTCGGTCAGTTGTCGGTGCGCTGTAGGTGAGACCGAACGCTTCCTGTACTTTATGGAAACTAATATGCAGAGGTTTTAGTGAGCTCGAATTAAGTCGATTTTTGTTTGTCGAAACGTCTTGTGATTCAAAGAAGAGCAGCTTCAACTTCCCCATATGCTCGTAATAACAAGAGAGTCGTCGTGAAGGTAGTCCAGTTGACGCCCAGAACTTACAAAAACCGCTACATTTAGCCACATGGAACTGCCCTTTAGGTAAAGGGGCACCAGCTTTACCGTGTTTAGTAGTCCTTGATCGGGAGAGGTTAGCATTGAATATTGCATATACTTCAGCACCAGTTACTACATTTTCAAACTGCAGAGTCACGCCTCCAGCGTAGTTGGCACCGTATTTGGCAGCGGAGTAACCAAGATAAACAAGCGCGTCACGGTCCATTTTTTTAAGTATCTCACCCACCAATTGAGGTTGGTTACTTTTGATCCAATTTCTGGCCATTGTAGTGCCATCTGGTTGGTTAATTACCAGCCGTCCACGTTCTAAAGAAATCGAGTAACCTTGCTCAAGAACCATAGCCACGAGAAGTCCATCTGATTTGCTGGCATTACTCATCACGGGATTGGCTACGATGCTGTATTTTGTTGGTTGGCGAACTGCTCTAACCATTGGTCAAGGATTAAACGGTCATATACGACCTTGCGCCCAATCTTGCGATAAGTGGGTGCTGGGACACCGCATAGAATTCCGCTGACTCTTGATCCGCGCAAGGTGTTTGATGCTAAGTTTATATGGAACGCACTTTCGTGCGTATCTAGGCGAGGTTTATGGGCTTTTTTGTTGATGCTCATTTGTATAGCTCCTGAGATTTAGTTGGTTCTCAATAGCTACAGGGCGGTTGACTATTAAATCTTTAAAAAATTATTAAATATTAAGTAGTTAAAGTATTTTGTTATAATAAGGTTGACCAAGGTTGACCAAGATAAGCAGATCGGGAGTATTAGTTGGCATAGTCATCGGAGTCATGTGTAGGGTCTACATCCGACAGGAAATAATCTGCGTCATTAGGACCATAAGTTTTCTCATCAAACCGGGTCTGAGTCCATTTTCCATCTCTCTTAGCTGTGGCATCCTTGGGTATTCGTGACTTATATATTGGCTTTCCTTTGATAAAAGGTGACTCACTAATATTGAAGGCCTTCTTAAGGCAGGTTGTCAGGCGATTTAGGCGTTTTTCTGTCGTTTTGGGCTCGACATATCCGTTTAGTATACTTATGAACAGATCTCCCTGAGCGTTTAGTCTTACTTTGTTGGTCTTGTGAGTGAATCCCAAGTCTGAATAAGCGACGCTTGCTTGTTTAGTACGAGCAACCACTCGAATGGAAGTGCTTCCTGGGTCAATCACGAACGTAACTTCTTTGAATGACAAGTCAGTCATTTCATGAAATGGCTTGAGAGGTTTGTCAGCATCAGCTGACTGCGTGGACAACTCAGCAGACTTTGCCTGATGTGCTTCGTGCGCTTCGAAAGTTTGTGGCTTTATTAAATGATCCTTACCTTCTATATTAGGGCTGCCAAAGATATTCTTTAGTTCGCTTAAGGCATAAATATAACTAGTTAGGTACAGCTGGCTGTATCGGTTAGTAGATCGCTGATCAGAGAGTTCTTGATTCAGCTTGTCTAACAAACAGCTCAAGTCAAAAGTCGAATTAAACTGTATATCTCGATCTTGTGAGAGGTAGCCTAAAAATAATTTAAGGGTATCATCGTCCATTTTAGGAGCAAGTTGATACCCTTGATCAATACACCATGCTTTAACGCTTGGGATTGTGAACCTTGTTTGCTTATCTATTAAAGTTGTTCTAAGGTCGCTTAGACATAATGTTGATCTGCCCTCACTGCTCGACGGGTGTTTGGTTTGGTTTTTGTATGTGGCAATGATTAAATCAGCGTTTCTGTAAGCTTCACTTATAGAGTTCCACATGAAAACTTCACCAACGTCATGTTTGTGATCATATTCTAAAAGATCAGGATCACCGGCGATATAATTCGGAATCTTTCGTGGGGTGCTGCGGTTGCTCTTCATCCTCTCAAAAACGTGCACATGTAATTTATCAAACTCTTCCCAGTTTCGACAAGGAAGAAAGGCAAGTCTGATGCCAGCTTCAATCGCAGAAATACCTGGTTTTAACATTGTGCGCACCTCTGCGACCTACGATAAGGATGCCGGGCCAAGGTGAGTAGGTAGTTCACCGATTTGGTCATGAACCCAGGCACAGGGATTTAGTTAGCCAGCGATTGAAACTACTTTGGGCTGCACTAATTCAGGCTCGATAACGTGCTGTGCTAACCAGCGTTCCCACGTCTTCATGGCTGCTCTTTTTTCTGGCATATATTCATATTGATCGTAATGCTTACCGCTAACGTCACTGACAGCGTGGTTTTGTATTCGATCCCTCATTTCCTTGGTGATGCCAGCTTTGCCCATTAGGGTTTTAACTGTGCGGCGAATATCTCTGGGCGTAAACGCATCAATTGGCAGGTGAGGCCGCATGTCCGCTACCTGGTTTGATAGTACGCTTACTCGGGAATATATATCCCCTTTAGGGTTAGATACGCGGGAAGGAAATAATAAGCCACTGCTGTCAGCATTAGCTATTCGACATTTTATTTCAGACCAGGCAAATCGGTTTAGGGGGATAAGGTTAGGCATACCTGACTTTGTTTTCGTCATGTATATTGCTTTATCCTCAGCCTGAACGTCCTGAATTGTGAGTCGCATTAACTCGGCTGGATGATAGCCAGTACAAATCATGGTTTTGAGAAGACTCGCATAAACAGGGTTCATGTGGTCAGCACACAAACCCCAAACAACGCGCAGCTCTCCAGGGTTTAAGAACCTCTTTAGCGCCCGCTCAAATTGTTTGATCTTTTTAACTTTGGCAACAGGGTTCGAGCTTATGTCAAAGCAAAGATTGTCGGTGCGCTGGATGGTTATATCATGGTCATAAGTAAGGCCAACATTAAAAGCTGCATGCAGGTCGCCTCGCGTTCGATTTATCGTAGTGGTAATGCCCCGATCATACATCGCTTTAAGAATTAATTTGATGTCGTCAGCAGTGATCAAGTTGGCTTGCTTGCTGGCTAAGTCGGGGTATGGCTTAATCACGTACCGCTCTAAGGCGGCGTAGACTTTGGCATACGATGATTTATCCTCAGACTTCATCTTGTCACGATAGACTTCGCAAAGCTGTGACAGGGTGCCTAGGCTGTCCAGGCGCAGACGTTCGCGGATTGCTGCGGCCTCGTCTTCTTTGGTTTTGCGTTTCTCTTCTTCCAGTTGAAATTTTAGGTTAGATACTGCCGCAGACTTGTTAGCCATAGATCTACCAGCATCCCTTGCTTCAATCAAAGACCTGAGGGTTTCAGTTGTACCCAGCTTGACCGTAATGTCGTTGCCATTGCTCCGATCACGGAAATAATATTCTCGTATGGGTCTCTTGCCCTTTCTGTATTTGATTAGCAAGGAGCCACCAGCATCTAGCGACTCGCTCCGTTTTTCACCGGGCTTTAAACCCCTGATCATGGTGTCGGTGAGCTTAGTCATATACTTGGTCCCCGTTTTGTAAAAGTTGGTCCCCTATTTGGTCCCCGTTTATACAATACAGTCAGGAGCAACCACATACAAGAAAATATATAATGGTAATTAAAACAATTGCTTATTAAGTTTATGATTTCATCCACATACAACCAAAACTACTCAATTAAAAGATTCCGATCCTGTTGGTCGGGGGTTCGACTCCCTCCTGGCGCGCCATATAAATCAACGACTTAGCTATAATTAAAAATTAATAGCGAGCTATCTATTGAATCT